>OMDC01000723.1_pt1 | contig 13568 bp, 9 predicted proteins | sample 1674201 | NCBI WGS metagenome assembly OMDC01 (sample SAMEA103958152, study PRJEB25191) | human gut metagenome | biome: human-associated habitat [ENVO:00009003]; feature: intestine environment [ENVO:2100002]; material: feces | place: Germany | collected 2013/2015 | reverse complement strand
GACCCGTACGGGAATCGAACCCATGTTACAGCCGTGAAAGGGCCGTGTCTTAACCGCTTGACCAACGGGCCTCAAAAACACAGAGCTTCGCTAAAACCTCCGACATCCATCATCCACTACTGCGGACGACCGTCCCCCTTATCTTAGCGAAACTCTGTAACGTGGTAGCGGTAACTGGATTTGAACCGGTGACACTTCGGGTATGAACCGAATGCTCTAGCCAACTGAGCTATACCGCCACATATTTAGCTTGCACTTGAACGGTGCTTTATTATTATATCCATAGATACCCCTTTTGTCAACACATATTTTCAAAAAAATTTGCAGTTTTTTGAGATTCTTAATTTATTTACATAGGTGCGTTGAAATACAGGTTTTCTTGTCAGTTTTGCAGCAAAAACCCTCTCAGGCGCTCCCGCTTCCCACGCAAAAAGCACCGCTTCCCTGTTGCGGAAAGCGGTGCTTTTTTCAACCTTTTTCTGCCCGGTTGTGGAAAACCCGGTGCAGTTTTAGTTCTTCTTATTGGTGGGGACCATGACCTTCAGCCCGCCCATGTACGGCTGCAGCACTTCGGGGATGGTCACGCTGCCGTCGGCCTGCAGATGGTTCTCCAGGAAGGCGATCAGCATACGCGGGGGTGCCACGCAGGTGTTGTTCAGGGTGTGGGCCAGATAGGTCTTGCCGTCCTTGCCCTTGATGCGGATGTGCAGGCGGCGTGCCTGTGCGTCACCCAGATTGGAGCAGGAGCAGACCTCGAAGTACTTCTGCTGGCGGGGGCTCCAAGCCTCGATGTCGCAGCTCTTGACCTTCAGGTCAGCCAGATCGCCGGAGCAGCAGTTCAGCTGGCGCACGGGGATCTCCATGCTGCGGAACAGCTCCACGGAGTTCTTCCAGAGCTTCTCGTACCAGTCGGCGCTCTCCTCGGGGCGGCAGACCACGATCATCTCCTGCTTCTCGAACTGGTGGATGCGGTAAACGCCGCGCTCTTCTATACCGTGAGCGCCCTTTTCCTTGCGGAAGCAGGGGGAGTAGCTCGTGAGGGTCAGGGGCAGAGTCTCAGGCTGGATTATTGTATCAATAAACTTGCCTATCATCGAGTGCTCGCTCGTGCCGATGAGATAGAGATCCTCGCCCTCGATTTTATACATCATCGCGTCCATTTCGGCGAAGCTCATAACGCCGGTGACGACATCGCTTCTTATCATGAACGGCGGTACACAATAAGTGAAGCCGCGGTCGATCATGAAATCGCGCGCATATGAAATAACTGCCGAATGGAGTCTGGCGATATCGCCCATGAGATAATAGAAGCCGTTGCCCGCGACCTTTCTTGCGGAGTCGAGGTCGATGCCGCTCATCTTCTCCATTATCTCTGTATGATACGGAACCTCGAAATCGGGCACTACGGGCTCGCCGAAGCGCTGGATTTCAACATTCTCGCTGTCGTCGCGGCCTATCGGCACGCTCGGGTCGATGATGTTCGGGATGACCATCATTATTTTCTTTATCTTCTCGCCGAGCTCCTCTTCGAGCTTCTCGAGTTCAGCGAGTCTCGCGGCGTTCGCGCTGACCTGAGCCTTCACCTCTTCCGCCTCGTCGCGCTTGCCCTGCGCCATGAGCGCGCCTATCTGCTTCGACAGGCGGTTGCGGCTGCCGCGCAGCTCATCAGCCTCGCCCTTTGCGGCGCGGCAGAGCTTGTCAAGCTCAATGACCTCGTCGACGAGCGGAAGCTTCTGATCCTGAAACTTCTTTTTGATGTTTTCTTTGACTATTTCGGGGTTTTCTCTGACAAATCTGAGATCCAGCATTTTATATCCTCCTGCATCATATTTAATAGAAAACACCCTCAGAACGGCTCCTGCCGTCCCAAGGGTGCAATAAGCACGGTACCACCTTGTGTTTAACTCTCAGCCCATAACGCGGGCACGCGGCAGAACTCATCGTCCTGCGGCTCGAAAGCGGAATAGACCCTGCGGACGAAGGAAACTCGCAGCAAACATTTCCCTCTCTGATCGTCCCGAAAAGATCCGTGTTCTTCGTCACAGCCTTTATAATATGGGATTATTATACCCCGAAGAAAAATCAAAGTCAAGCCTGTTTTTGCGCCTGTCTGCGCGGCAGAAGCTTAGCTTTTGCAAGAACTTTTACGAGAGTCGGGATTATCACGAGCTGGATAGCGAGACCCGGCAGGCAGGTGACGAACGACGCAGTCACCCAGACGGAGAACGAATAGTTTCCGGCGGAGAAGATGAGGGCTTTGAGTATGCCCGAAACGACGCGCCCGGAGATGAGCGCGACAACGAGGCTCGTGTAGAGCGAGAGATATGTAGTCTTATACTTGAACGCGTACATCATAAGACCCGTCACTGCGCCGTAGACCGCGAGCTCCGCCATCATCGACGGCAGGATAGCCATGGGCGGCATCTGAGTCAGAAGCGACGAGAGCAGGGGACCGAGCAGACCGCACACGAGTCCGTACTGCCAGCCGCAGATAAGTCCGCACAGCAGCACCGGGATATGCATCGGCAGGAATATCGTTCCGGCGTTTTTGACCATGTGGAACGCCATGGGCAACACGATGCACAGCGCGACGCACAGCGCGGTTATGACCGTCTTTCTGATTCGCATTGAATTCTTGTTTGTCATGGGGATCGTCCTTTCAAAAGACAAAAAGCGGGGGTACGGCACTCCCTTCTGGAAGCGCAGTTACCCTCGCGGCAATGTTTTCACGTTATTTTAAAAAAATCTTCGCTCTCTTCTGAAAGCCCGATCCCTTCATGAGATCGCGATTATTATATCACATTTCAAGCGAAAATCAAGACCCTTTTCCGATTTCTTTCACGGCGGACTGAACGAGCTTCGCCATCGGGATATCCCCGACGCCGACGACTATATTGTCGCAGTGGTTGACAGGGACGAGTACACGCTTTGCGTCGCTCTGCCCTATCGCCGCCGCCATCTTCGGCGTTATCTCGCCGAGCAGCGCATCGGCTATGACTATGCCGACGGGACCCGCTATGACATCCGCCTTGCGGCACCCGACGCATACGGCGTTTTCGCCCGTCGCGGCGGCGTCGGCGCCTGCCTTGAGCATGGCGGAGGTCGCGATGCTGTTCGCGCCGACGGCGGTCACGAAGAAGTCCGGATATTCGCTTTTTATCCCGGAAACGAGCAGCTTGCCTATTCCGCCGCCCTGTCCGTCTATAACAAGTACGTTCATATCAGTCTCTCCGTCAGTTTTTCACGGGCTCGAACATGTCCCCGTCAACGCCGCAGTTTTCGCAGCGGTCGGGCGCTGTGTCGCCCTCGATTTCAAAGCCGCATATCGAGCAGCGCATACGCGCGATGCCGTCCTTCTGAGCCTTGAACAGCTCGGCGGGCGACTCGCACTTTGGACACTTCTCGGGCGCATTTTCGCTCTTTATTTTAAGCCCGCAGACCGTGCAGACCCATGTTCTTGTCAGCGCGGGACGGCGCTCTTCAATCAGCTCGCCGCCGACTCCACAGTTCTCGCAGCGGTCGGGCGCAGTCCTGCCCTCGTGGACATGTCCGCATATCGTACAGACGAATACAGGTTCTCTTTTCTCTTCCCTTGGCTCCGAGACGGGCTGTGAAAGCGACGCCGGAGCCGAGCAGTTCGGGCATTTATCCGCGGCCGCGTCAAACGTGCGTCCGCATACGGCGCAGTGTATCTTCGCGCCCGTATTTCCCTCTTTGCTCACAGAATCCCTCCGTTTTTATGTTTTTTATTATGCCTCATCTTATAGATGCGCCACTCATGGTATCTATATTTTATCATCTGATATGCCAAAAAGTCAAGTTGCATGAAATACGCAGATATGATAAAATGAGTGGCAGAAAGAGAAAGGGTGAACGATATGGGACTTTATATACTTCTCGCCGTGCTTGCAGTTCTTGTTATATTTATATGTATACTGCTGATAAGAGCCGCGCTCGCCGCGAAAAAAGCCGAGCCGATAGGCGAAAAGCCGGTCTATACAACCGAGCAGGAGGATATCGAAAACGGCGAACGGCTGATGAAAATTATAGAATGTCAGACCGTATCGTCCCGCGAAATATATGACGACACGGAGTTTGCGAAGCTGCGCGCGGCGATCAAAGAGCTGTTTCCGCTGCTGCACGAGCGCGCCGAGATAAAATATTTCAGCGAGGACTGCTGGGTCTATAAAATCCCCGGGCGCGACGAGAGCCGGAATATACTGCTCATGTCGCACCACGATGTTGTTGCCGCGACGGGCGACTGGACTCACGAAAAGTTCGGCGAGATATCCGACGGAAAGATATGGGGACGCGGCACGGTAGACACAAAGACTTCGCTCTTCGCGGAGCTCTCCGCAGTCGAGGAGCTGCTCGCCGAGGATTTTGACCCCGCATGCAACTTATATATAGCCTCGGGACACAATGAAGAGATTTTCGGCGACGGAATACACGAAGCCGTGAAATATTTTGAAAAGCAGGGCATCGAATTTGAATTTGCCATCGACGAGGGCGGCGGGGTCATCAGCGCACCGATAGACGGGATAGACTGCAAGTGCGCGATGATAGCTGTTCACGAAAAGGGCTACCACAGAATAAATGTCCGCGCCGTTCAGGGCGACTCCGAAGGGCTGACCCTCAGCGACAATCCTGTGACCCGAGTTTCAAAATTCATCGCTGAGGTTTCCGCGCTGAAGCTGACGATAAAAATGCCCGCTCAGGTGCGCGAGATGTTCACGGCGCTCCTGCCCTATATGAACTTCCCGCTGAGACTTATCTTCGCGAACCTATGGTGTTTCGAGCCGCTGCTGATAAAGCTCATGCCGAAGATAAACTCCCAGGCGGCAGCGATGCTCGGCACGACCTGCGTTTTCGGCAGCATCGAGTCAAAGAAGGGTAAGACCCCGCGCGACAACGAGTGCTCTGCAAGCGCGCTGATAAGATACATCGACGAAGAGGATCTTGTCGGCGACATGGAGAAAATAAGAGAGCTCGCGAAGAAATATGCGCTTGAAATAACCGAGCCCGCCGACGGGCACGAGTTCCACCGACCGGCTGATACAGGCAGCAGGGCATTCAAATATGTCTGCCGCTGCGCGAGAGACGTGTTCCCGCACGCCGCAGTTGCCCCGTTCGTCCTCGCCGCCGGAACCGACGCCCGCTGGATGAGCGATGTCTGCCCGTGCACGCTGCGCTTTGCTCCGATCGATATCAACATGCAGCAGTTCAACAGCGTCCACAGCGTAGATGAAAACATCGACCTCTCCGCCATCGGTGCGGCGATAGAGTTCTACAAAGAGGTTCTGAGAAACTACAAATAAATATATTTCCGTGCCGCAGAGCGTAAAATCGCCCGGCGGCACGGATTCTTTTCGTTTTGGCGGGTTTTCGCTCCCCACCATATATATTGTATGAATATTAATGCAAAGTACCTGAATTTGTGTATCTGCCGTGCGAGAATTGTATTTTGTAATTCAATTGATAAAATTAACGAAATTTCAGATAAAAATTAGTTAAATATTACTAAAAAAAGTTGACTTTTTCTGTCGAAACGATGTATAATAGCTACGATATAAACGGTGGCTGCCGATCTCCATTACCGCTTATATGGCGCAGGTAATGAATATCCGCAGCCTCGAAACATCTAAAGGACCGGATAACCGGAAAAAATCGAGACCCTACGGAGATTTGTGAAATGAAAAGATTTTTAGCTTTAGCCATTGCAGTTCTTATGATCCTGTCATTTGCCGCCTGCGCTTCTGACAAGAGCGGCAGCGACGGCAGCGACACCACCGCGGCATCCGACATCAAGACGGATGCGGCAACGGCCCCTGCGGCGGATGACACCACCGCCGCGCCCGAAACGACCGAGCCTGCGACGAGCGGCACCGATGCCGTTTCCGCCGCGCCCTCAGTCAGAAGAGGCCCCACAAAAACAACCCCCGCTGCCGACACCACAAAGCCCGCATCGGGCGACAACAGCGGCTCGACTACCGTCCCCTCCAAGCCGGACGACAGCAAGCCCTCAGCGGTTGAAACGAACCCCAAAAAGATAATCGTCTCTGCTGAAAAAGAATGGATATTCACCGAAAAGCCCACCGACTCCTGCCACGCTTCGACCGTTCTGCCTCTTGACAACGGTACAGTTGTTGCGGCATGGTTCGCAGGCTCGTCCGAGAGCGACGACGATGTCAAGATACTCACAAGCGTGCGCGGCACGGACGGAAAATGGGGCGAGCCCATCAGAGTTTCCGCCGATCCGAATGTCGCCCACTGGAACCCCGTTCTCTTCCAGAACGACGACGGCACGATAACCCTCTATTTCAAGGTCGGCAAGGACACCGAATATTGGAAGACCTACTATTCCGTCTCGACCGACGGCAAGAACTGGGCAGCTCCCAGAGAGCTTGTCCCCGGCGACAACAGCGGCGGCAGAGGTCCCGTCAAGAACAAGCCCATCAGACTCAAGAACGGCACTATACTCGCTCCCGGCTCGACCGAGCTCGGCGGCAAATACAGATGCTTCGTTGACATATCGACCGACAACGGCAAGACCTGGAACAGAACTCCCGAAATCAATTCGACCTTCCTCGGCTTCTTCAAGACCCCGATGATCCAGCCCACGCTTTGGGAATCGAAGGACGGCTCGGTTCACATGTTCACAAGAACAAAGGTCGGCAAAATCTACAGAAGCGATTCCTATGACGGCGGCAAGACCTGGTGCAGCGCATATCCGACCAACCTGCCGAACAACAACAGCGGTATCGACCTCGACACCGACGACAGCGGAAGAATTTTCCTCGTCTATAACCCCGTCGGCATCCCCGGCATCAGAACGCCCCTCACCCTCGCCGTTTCGCTTGACGACGGCAAGACCTTCACGAAGATAAAGACCTTCGAGACCGGACTCGCGGAGTACTCTTATCCCGCAGTCGTTGTCAAGGGCGACACCATCCACATCACTTATACATATGAAAGAGACTATATCGCCTACTGGCAGATAAAGATCAAGTGATGTTTTCCTGCGGCTTTTACGTGATTTTCAATCGCTCAAAACCTTCTTGAGCGTTGTGGAAACGCGGCATAATATAGGAAATTTTTAGGAGGAAGTAAAATGACCAAGAGAATTTTATCGGTTCTCGTCGCAATCAGCCTCATGTTTGCTCTCGCATCCATGGGCATGGCTAAAAGTTCGAGCGATGATATCATCGTCTCCGCAACAAAAGAAATGATCTTCGACAAGAAGATAACCGATTCCTGCCACGCTTCAACGGTTCTGCCCCTCGATGACGGCTCCGTTATCGCAGCATGGTTCGGCGGCTCTTCCGAGAAGAAGAGCGATGTTAAGATCTACACCTCGGTTCGCACCGAAGAGGACGGCTGGAGCGATCCCATCGTTGTTTCCGCGGCTGATGACATAGCTCACTGGAACCCCGTTCTGTTCCAGAAGGAAGACGGTACTGTCGTTCTTTACTTCAAGGTCGGCACCGACACCGATTACTGGAAGACCTATTACGCAACCTCGACCGACGGCAGAAGCTGGAGCACTCCCAGAGAGCTTGTCCCCGGCGACAACAGCGGCGGCAGAGGACCCGTCAAGAACAAGCCCATCAGACTTAAGGACGGCACCGTTCTTGCACCCGCTTCGACTGAGATCGACGGCGAGTGGAGAGCATTCGTTGACATTTCCACCGACGACGGCGCGACTTGGACAAAGACCGCTAATGTCGATTCCAAATACTGCACATGGTTCAAGGTTCCGATGATTCAGCCCACCCTTTGGCAGTCCGCTGACGGCTCTGTCCATATGCTCACAAGAACAAAGGTCGGCAAAATTTATCGCAGCGATTCCTATGATAACGGCAAGACCTGGTGCCGCGCTTATGCCACCAAGCTTCCCAACAACAACAGCGGTATCGACCTCGACACCGACGATCAGGGCAGAATCTTCCTGGCTTATAACAACATTGGTCTCCCCGGCATCCGTACTCCTCTTGTCCTCTCCGTTTCGACCGATGACGGCAAGACCTTCACAAAGATAAAGACCTTCGAAAAGGGTCTCGCTGAGTATTCTTATCCCTCAGTTGTCGTCAAGGGTGACACCATCCACATCACCTACACCTACGAGAGAGACTACATCGCATACTGGCAGATAAAGATCAAATAAGATTTTTTTACAATCGGCCTGAGGGTAATCAAGGCTGAGAATAAGGGAAACTGCAACCCATAAAAATACACGCCCCGAAAGACAGTGCACAGTTCTTTCGGGGCGTGTATATTTTTTTAATCTATTCCGTACTTCTCGTGGATGACATTTCCTATCTGTGGGAACGGGATGACCGGCGGCTGATTTTCAAGATGCTCGCCGATAAGCTTCTCCATCCAAACCATGCCGTACCAGCGGTGGAATTTATATCCGCATTTCGTGAAGCCGCCAACCATCCGGTAGCCGAGATGCGCGTGGAATTCCGCGCTGTTTTTCGTCAGATATTCGTCCTCAACTTCTGGATAGGCTATGCAGGCGTTCATGTTGAGAAAGCCCTGCTCGCGCAGCACGGCTTCGAGCGCGTCGTGCAGCTTTCTGCCAAGCCCGCCGCCGCGCGCATTCTGATCGAGATAGATCGATGTCTCGACCGCCCAATCATACGCCGGGCGCGAATGAAGCGGACCCGCATAGGCATAGCCGAGGATATCGCCATCCCTTTCGAGCACGAGATACGGGTATCTCCTGAGCGTAGATTCGATTCTCCTGCGGAACTCCTCCTCGCTCGGCACATCGTATTCGTATGTTATCGAGGTGTTTTTGACATAGGGCGCGTATATTTTGAGCAGCGCCGGCGCGTCGTCGGGCGTTGCCGCGCGGATTTTTATTTCGTCGGCCACTTTATTTTGCCTCCCCTTTTTTCTGCGCTTCAAGCTTTTTCATTGCCTTGCCGAACTGAATAGTAAAGAGTATTGAAGTGAAAGTTATCGCGATAACATCCGCCACGGGCTCCGCCATATAAACGCCCATCGTCTTGTCTGCGACAAACGCCGGCATGATATAAATAAGCGGCAGGAGCAGCACGAACTTGCGAACGACCGCGACCGATATCGAGCACAGCGCGCTGCCTATCGATACAAAAGCCATCTGGCACGACATCTGTATGCCGAACAGGCAGAGCACGGCGCAGTAGATACGCAGGGCGTGCGCGGTAAAACCAATAAGCGCGGCGTCTGAGCTGAACATCCTTGCAAAGCCCTGCGGGAACAGCTCGATGAATCCCCAGAGCAGGAACGAATAGGTGAGGCACACGGCAAGAAGCAGCTTGAATGTCTTTTTGACGCGCTCGCTGTTTCCCGCGCCGTAGTTGTAGCTGAGGATAGGCTGAGAGCCCTGTGAGATGCCGTTGAGCGGCAGCATGGCAAACTGCATGACGCTCGTCAGTATCGTCATCGCACCGACGGCGATATCGCCGCCGTATTTGAGCAAAGACGAGTTGAAGCAGACCGAGATAACGCTCTCGCTCGACTGCATGATAAAAGTCGCGAGCCCGAGCGTAATGCACGGCAGGATAATTTTAGGAGAAACGAAGAAATTCTTCGCCTTCAGGCGCAATATTGTCTTTTTGCCGAAGAGAAACGCCACGACCCAGACGCACGAGACACACTGCGATATAATCGTCGCGAGCGCGGCGCCCCTGACTCCCATATGCAGCCCAAAGATAAATATCGGGTCGAGTACAATATTCGACACAGCGCCTATCATGACGGTCACCATGCCGATATTCGCGAAGCCCTGCGCCGTTATAAATGCGTTCATGCCAAGCGTCAGCTGGACAAAGACGGTGCCTATGGCGTAGATGTTCATATAATCGACCGCGTATTCGATAGTGTTCTCGCTTGCGCCGAAGGCGAGGAGTAGGTCGCGGTCAAAGATAAGCAGCAGCGCAGTCAGAACGGCAGATATTATTATCTGCATTAAAAAGCAGCCGCCGAGTATTTTTTCCGCCGAGCCGTTGTCGCCCTTGCCCATGGATATCGACGCCCTGGGCGCGCCGCCCGCGCTGACGAACGCGGCGAACGCCGAGATTATCATAATTATCGGCAGGCACACGCCGACTCCTGTCAGCGCAAGGCTGCCGTCGCCGGGCATATGACCGATATATATGCGGTCAACTATATTATAGAGCATGTTGACTATCTGCGCTATGACCGTAGGCAGCGAGAGCTTGAAAAGCAGCTTGCCGACCGGCTGAGTGCCGAGAAACGATTTATCTTTTTCCATTTAATTACCCCCATGCATGCAAAAAACGAACAGTCTAATTATATAACCGCTCCGCCGGTTGTCAAGGGGGACAGGTTAATACACAAAGCGCCGCCGAAAATGCTGCGGCTGTTTTTTGTTTTTAAGGCTCAGGGGGTAATGCTTCAAAAGAGTTGCAATGGCGGCGCGGAAGTTGTATAATTAATTGATTTTGATAAATTCGCGTCGAGGGGCGGCGCATTTTGCGGCGACAAAGCGCGTCAAGCGCAAAAAATATACTGTGAGGTTTTACAATGTTCAAAGTGGGATTCGATAACGACCTTTATATCCAGAAGCAGTCCGAGCAGATAAGCAAACGCATCAAGGAATTCGGCGGCAAGCTCTATCTTGAGTTCGGCGGCAAGCTCTTCGACGACTACCATGCCTCGCGCGTCCTGCCCGGCTTCAAGCCTGACAGCAAGCTGCAGATGCTCAAGAATATCGGCTCGGATGTTGAGATAGTCATTGTCATCAACGCGAGCGATATCCAAAACAACAAGATCCGCCGCGACCTCGGCATAACCTACGACAGCGACGTGCTGCGCCTCATCGACGCGTTCCGCGCGATCGGTCTTTTCGTCGGCAGCGTCGTTATCGCGCAGTATAAGGGTCAGCCCGCCGCGCTTGCATTCAAGAACAGGCTTGAAAATCTCGGCGTGCGCGTCTTTATCCACTATCCCATCGAGGGCTATCCTTATAATATCCCGCACATCGTCAGCGAAGAGGGCTTCGGCAAGAATGAATATATCGAGACCGAGCGCCCGCTCGTCGTTATAACTGCTCCCGGCCCCGGAAGCGGAAAGATGGCGACCTGCCTCTCCCAGCTCTATCACGACAACCTGCGCGGCATCAAGGCGGGATACGCAAAGTTCGAGACGTTCCCCATATGGAACCTGCCCCTGAAGCACCCCGTCAACCTCGCATATGAGGCGGCAACCGCCGACCTCAACGATGTCAACGTTATCGACCCCTACCACCTCGAAGCATATGGCAAGACCACCGTCAACTACAACAGAGACGTTGAAGTCTTCCCCGTGCTCAACGCTATATTTGAGAAAATCGAGGGCAAGAGCCCCTATAAATCGCCCACGGACATGGGTGTTAACATGGCGGGCTACTGCATCTCCGACGACGCCGCGACCCGCGACGCCTCTTTGAACGAGATAATCCGCCGTTACTTCAGCGCGCTGTGCGACCACAAAAAGGGTCTGACCGGCGACGCGGAGCTGACGAAGATAGAGAGCCTGATGAACCAGGCGGGAGTCACTGAAGAATATCGCCGCTGCGTACGTCCCGCGCTCGACAGAGCAAAAGAGACGGGCGCTCCCGCAGTTGCAATCGAGCTGCCCGACGGCAGACTGATAACCGGAAAGACTTCTTCTCTGCTCGGCGCGAGCTCGGCGGCGATACTCAACGCCGTAAAGCTCCTCAGCAATCAGCCCAAGGAGCAGCTGCTCATCGATCCCGGCGTTATAGAGCCGATACAGCTGCTCAAGACGAACATCCTCGGCAACAACAACCCGCGCCTACACACGGACGAAGTTCTCATCGCGCTGACCATGAGCGCGATACAGAGCGAGCCCGCAAAGAAAGCGTTCGACGCGCTCTCGCTCCTGCGCGGCTGCGAGGCACACTCCTCTGTCATCCTTTCACAGGTCGACGCGGATGTCTACCGCAAGCTCGGCATAAACCTGACCTGCGAGCCGCATTATCAAGTCAAGAAGCTCTATCACAAAGCGTAAATATAAATAATCAGCCTGCGGGGATATCCTCGCGGGCTGTTTTTTTGCAAGATGAGTCCTATAAATCACCCAGTGAAATGTAAAGTCGCACAAATGCCTTGAATAAGCAAAAGTGCGTGCTATAATGAAATCAGAAAAGCAAATTGCGGGGTGACCATCAATGATAAAACTCACTATTTTCGGATTTCTTCTTGTCTGCGCCATGTCCGCTTGGTTTCCGGACTACGATTGGCTGACGATTCCCATTTTTGTAGCAGTCGCCCTGATTTGGTTGGCGGCTAAAATACTGCGCAGTCTTTCAGGACCGAACCCGCCCGAAAACAGAAAAGACCCCAGGGATTTTTACGACGAGTTTGACTGGTGGCAGGACAACCAGGGATTATAAATAGAAGCCGCAACCCACGCCGAATACATGAGTTGCGGCTCTTTTTGCTCTTTGATCTGCGCCGAATGTGGCCATCCTCTTTCCGGGCTGTCACAGTCGGATGCAGAAAGCGTTTTCTTTGCCTCGAAGCTGTATGCAGATACTGCGAGTGGGCAAAAAAGCGCTTAAAAGAGCAAAAGTAAATATGACAAAAGCCACAGCCTATGATAAAAGCCGCAACCCACGCTAAAACGCAAGTTGCGGTTCTCTTTTTTGCTCTTTGGTCTGCGCCGAATGTGACAGCCCTTATTTTGCGGGGACGGTGTGCCAGATGTTCTTTGCATACTCGTTTACCGCTCTGTCGGCGGCAAATCTGCCGGAGCAGGCGGTGTTCATCAGCGACATCGAGTTCCAGCGCGTTCTGTCCGCCCAGAGCTCGTCGATTCTGTTCTGCGCCTGACGGTAGTCCGCGAAGTCCGCGAGAACCATGTAGGGGTCGTGATAGACAATAGTTCCGCTGATTTCCGGGAACTGCTTGCCGCAGAAGCCGCGGTTTATGAAATCGATGACATTGCGAAGCTCCGCATTGTTGTTGTAGAAATTCATCGGCACATAGCCCTTGCTCTTGAGTTCGTTGACCTCGGGGGTGGTCATGCCGAAGATAACAATATTCTCGTCGCCGACTGCGTCGTGAATCTCGACATTCGCGCCGTCGAGCGTGCCGAGAGTTATCGCGCCGTTCATCATCAGCTTCATATTGCCCGTGCCGCTCGCCTCGGTTCCGGCGAGGGATATCTGCTCGCTGACATCGGCGGCGGGCATCATATATTCAGCCATGGAGACGTTGTAGTCCTCCATGTAGACGACCTTGAGCCTGCCCTTGACATCGGGGTCGTTGTTGATGAGATCCGCGAGGGCGCAGATGAAACTGATTATCTTCTTCGCCATGAAGTAGCCGCTCGCCGCTTTTGCGCCGAAGATATAGGTGTGGGGCGTGAAATCGCCCGAGGGATTCGCCTTTATCGCGAGATATTTCGCGAGGATGTTAAGCGCGTTGAGGTGCTGGCGCTTATACTCGTGCAGGCGCTTGACCTGCACGTCGAAGATCGCGTCGGTGTTGAGCACGATGCCCTGCGTCTTTTTGACGTAGGCGGCAAAATCGAGCTTATTCGCGCGCTTG
>OMDC01000718.1_pt1 | contig 13637 bp, 19 predicted proteins | sample 1674201 | NCBI WGS metagenome assembly OMDC01 (sample SAMEA103958152, study PRJEB25191) | human gut metagenome | biome: human-associated habitat [ENVO:00009003]; feature: intestine environment [ENVO:2100002]; material: feces | place: Germany | collected 2013/2015 | reverse complement strand
GTCCATTCACCTTATGTTAAGGCACAAGTTGGTAATGGAAAGCAAATAACAATGGAATTTAAAAATGAAGGTTTACCTTCTATTTTTAAACGTTTGCAGAAATTATCGGGACCATTGGTTCCTCTCTGCTGCCTCCGCTGACCAGCATCCTGTCATCGCTCAATGAAAATGTGATTCAACCTCTGATGCCGGTTCTGCAGTCGATTGCGGAAGCACTCCTTCCACCGATTGCGACGCTGCTGGAGGCGATTACACCGCTCCTCGATCTGCTCAAACCACCATTGGAGTTTATTGGAGAGATGATATCGGCGATAGCAGCCGGCTTAGGAGAGATGATCAATTTCATAGCCGGCGGAATTGGCGATGTAGTTGATTTCTTCAGTGGATTCTTTGGCGGCGCCGATGAAAGCAAGGAAGCGGTGGATGAGCTTGGCAGCTCGATGAAAGAACTTGGTGAAATACCAGATGCAGAAATCTCTATTGGAACAAAAGCAGACGTTAGTGGCTCCAAAGAGATTATAGAGCAGCAGGATGCGATGACACTGGGGTCTCAAAAGACGCAGGAAGAAATTGCAGCAGATCAGGAAGAAATTGCAAAGGGATTAAAGGCATTGTCTGATCAGGCTGATCTGACCTACAGCCATATGGGAGAGAAACCAACTGCGCTGTGGAAGCAAATGCAAGAAGAAGCGGCCGTGGGATCCCAGGCAATCATCAGCAGTCTAAGGTCAATTAACAGCAGTGCAAATGTAGCGGTATCATTCAATGTTCCTCACAATGCAAAGGGCACTGATAGTTTCGAGGGCGGTCTTACTTACATGAATGAGGAAGGCGGCGAGCTGGCTTTCCTGCCATCAGGCACAGCCATCATTCCGGCAGATCGCAGCGAACAGCTTATTGATGGTATTGTGACGAATAATGCTAATGATAATCGTACCTGGGCATTTTCTCCGAATGTGGTGATCCAGGTTACCAGTGATGCGGATATGAGTGTGGTTGAAAAGATAGAAGAAAAGCTCCGGGAGCTGTTCCCAGAACTGTACAAAGAAATGCAGGAAGCTGATTATGCGAACCGTGCGCTTCAGGCAGGCTATGCATAAAGGGGGATGAATTTTGTATACATTGACGGGACAGAAATGTGGAACAGTCCGCTTTTGGTCAGATGCTGGAATTATTACGAAGGAATCTTTGACAAGGTCGAGCACGATCACGGACAACCCTGTCGAGGGAGGGTCTAATATCAATGACCACGTTTTCCGGAATGCCCAGCAGTTTACGCTGACAGGCGTTGCAGTTTCCCAATCGGCCTACGGCAAACTCGAACAGATGTGGCAGCAGGGGGATATTCTAACCTATATGGGCACTGTGCGTATCGATATGCTGGTGATCCAAAACCTGAGCCAGAATTTTGATGCATCCAACGCCAATGGTTTTGGGTTTACAATAACCCTCAAAAAAATCCAGATTGTCTCCTCTCAGCAGGCGTCCACATCCTCCATGATGTCCAGTCAGGATGCGGGAAAAGCTCAGGAAAGCACAACATCGGGAAGTTCACAAACAGCAGCCACCAGTGCAGATGGATTAAAAACGACTGTAACAGAGACGATATCCTCCAGTGCCTATATGGATTATGTCAACAGCTATGCATCAAAACCGCAGCCAAGCGCGGGACCATCCAGCCGAACAACCCCTTCCTACAATGGCTTGCAAACATGAAAAAAGCACAGGACAAAACCTGTGCTTTTTCTCATTGCAAATCAATTGAGATGGAGCTGCTGCTTGAGAGCGTCCTGCAGAACCTGGGAAAAATTGATGTTTTTTTCCAGGGCGGCGGCATTCAACCAGGCAGGAAGGGTAACCGTACGGTTTACAGAACGATTTACCTTCGCCTGCCGGATGGACGGCATATACACATCGACCAGAACAGCACGTTCATTTTCCTGCAGATTGATTTTGGATAATGGAGTGGGGACAGGAATCTCTTCGCCATCTTCCTCAAGTCCAAACATGACGCAGCCAAGCAGCTCACGGGCAGACAACAGGGCGTCGTTATCATCTACACCGCTGGTGGCCGCATCCAGATCAGGGAAAACAACCGCGATTTCCTGGCCGGGTTCGTAGGTGAAAACAGCAGGGTAAAAATAACGCTCGACTTTTTTCACAACAAGACCTCCTTTTTCAACATCCTGATGACTGCTCTTAATGAGTAATTTCTTATGATGTTGTTCCTTTTGATACGATTATAATAACACATATAAAAATATTTGCCAATCGATTTTAACAAATATTTTTATATTTGCTGGACGGTGATTGTATGCAATTGATTGATTTAGGACAATCGGTAAAATATATCCCAATTGATGTCTCAAAAGTGCCATATACTTTTTCTGCCAAATTGGATGATAAGACATACTCCTTTCTCATTCGATATAACGGGGAAGGTGGATTTTTTACAGCAGACCTCTCAATTGCTTCCACAGGAGAGCGGCTTTGCTATGGGGATCCAATTCGATACGGCCGGCCACTGTTCGGATCGGTGGAAGATGACCGGTATCCGTTGCCTGTTATCATTCCGCTGTGTTTGACCGGAGATGATATTCATGAGGTCACTTTTGATAATTTAGGCAAACAAGTGAAGTTGTACCTGTACGAGAGGGTGATTGAGCAGTGAGCTTCTGGATGCGCCAAGCCAGCGTGCAGATTGGCGGTGCTGTCTACGATATGGACGATTTTTACTTTGAGTTTGAGGTGCCTTTCGAGGATACCACCACAGTACAGACGGCGACGGTCAAAATCTACAATCTGGCCAAGGCAACAAGGGCGGCCATAGAGCGCAATCAACCGATGATCATCAATGCAGGATATGAGGGGGATGTAGGGGCAATCTTTGTTGGGAAAATATCTGCCTGTTCCCACCAGCACAACGGTACAAACTGGATTACGACCGTTTCCGCAATGTCTGCAATGGAGGAGTGGCTGGGATCCAAGGTCAGCAAAAGCTATGCACAAGGATCAACTGCGCAGGAGATTGTTTCTGACCTGCTCAACCTGCTGGGGGTGGAAATCGGCGAGTTTTCCCTCAAGGAAAACAAGGTGTATGACCGTGGCAAAGTGTGTTCCGGAAAAGTTAAAGACTGCTTGCAATCAATTGTAGTTGATGACTGCAAAAGCAGGCTGCTGATCCGCAATGATACGATCGTCATCAACGACCCGGACAAGGGGATCAGCAATGGGATTCTGCTCACACCGGAATCTGGACTGATTATCTCAGGTCAGGAGAAACAGGACACCATCATTGCCACTGGATCGGACAGCCAAAAATCGGCAGAAGAGAAGGAAGAAGAGGGAAAGACCTTTTCAAGAGATTGCCTGCTCAACTATCATATTGGACCATCTGAGCAGGTAGTCATCCAATCCGAAACACTCAGCGGGACATATATCGTCATTAAGGGGAAGCACACCGGCAGCCCGAAAGGAAAATGGCTCACGACGATGGAACTGAAGCCGGCATAGAAAGGGAGTTGAATCGTGGCAAAGCAATCTAAACAGATGGCCTATGAACAGGCCAAAGAACAGGCAATGAAGGCGGGAATTTGCGTTGCTGACATTGTCAAAGTCATTAAATATGATGAATCAAAAATGATCGTCGATGTGCAGCCACTTACCAAATACCCGGATGAAGACAAGTTCGAGAAGAAACCACAGGTATTATCTGTGCCGGTAGCTTTGGTCTATGGAGGCGGATTTGTTATCCGTCCTGTCTATGAGGCCGGCGATTTGGGGTTTGTCGTATATCTGGACAGGGACAGCGATTCCACCATTGCCAAAGGTGGTGAGGCAGATCCTAACACAGAGAGGCTGCACTCCGGGGATGATGCTGTATTCTTCGGAGGTGTTCGCATTGGCAGCAAACAGATCACTGGATTGCCGTCCCAAAAGCTTTGTATAGCGACAGATGATGGGAGCATCTATATTGCCGTTGGCAAAGACAAGATCAATGTCAAGGGAGATGTTGAGATTGAGGGAAATGTCGATATTACAGGGGACGTTAAAATCACTGGAAAAGTGGAGGTAACACAAACTGTGACAGCCCAGGCAGATGTCATTGGAGCGGGGATCAGTCTCAAGGCACATGTCCACAGTGGCGTGCAACCTGGCGGAGGTAGTAGCGGTCAACCGGCTTAGGAGGGATTAAAACGGAAAATTACACCTTGAAAATTGATGAAGAGAGCCGTGATCTCGTGTTTGACAGTGAAGGAAAACTGGAAACCATCGAAGGCGATGACACTACCGTCCAGGCAGTCCGCCTGACCTTGGAGGTCTATAAGGAGGAGTTTCCGTTGGATGTGACCCATGGGACCGACTATGACCGAATCATGGGACAGCCGATTTCCAGGCTACCGAAGGATGAGATTCAGGAGGTACTGCGGGAAGCAGTTTTCCAGGAACCACAGGTATCTCAAATAGATCAGTTGGAGCTAAGTGAAACAGAACGAACCCTGAAAGTTGCTTTTGTGGGGATGCTCCAAAGTGGCAAGGTAATCAAAACAGAGGCGGAGGTGAGGTAGCAGATGGATGATAAAGACTGGGGACTGACAGCAAAAGGATTTAAGTGTCCAACCTATGTCGAATTACTGAATGCATACGAATACAAGGCACGGGAACTGTTTGGGACAAAAGCAAACCTGACAGTTCGATCGCCGCTGGGAATTTTCCTCCGCATCTTCGCATGGATTACATCGCTGCTTTTTCAACTTATGGAAGATGTTTACAATAGTCGATTTATTGATACGGCGGTGGGAAATAGCTTATATAATCTGGGACGAACAATTGGGCTTAGATTGCTACCCGCACAAAAAGCAGCTGGTTATGTGCGTTTTACAGGCGAGGTTGGTTACTATATACCAGAAGGTTATTTGGTTTCAACGGTATCAGGACTTCAATATGCAACAGTTACCTATGGCAGAATAGGAAACGATGGCACCTTGTTGCTTCCTGTGCAGGCGGTAGAAAGTGGAGCTGATTATAATGTCGATGCTGGCACGATAACAACGATAGTCAATCCTTTGGATGGAATCACAGGCTGCACGAATCCTGCTGCTGTAGATGGAGGACGGGGAAGAGAGACAGATGAAGAATATAGGGACAGGTATTACAAGAGCGTCGATTTTGCCGGCGGTGTCAATATTGATGCTATTGTAGCGGAGATCAACCAAAATGTTGAGGCGGTATCCTCCGTTATCGGATATGAAAATGATACCGATGTTACGGATGAACTGGGGCTGCCGCCACACAGCTTTGAAGTAGTTGTATATGGGGGATTGGATCAGGATATTGCGAAAGCAATTTACCGACGCAAGGCAGCTGGAATACAGACCCATGGTAGCACCACGATTCCAATCATTAGTATTTCCGGTCAAAGTATAGGAATATCTTTTTCACGCCCTATAGCAGTACCGATTCATATTAAAATTACGAACCTTAAAACAGATCCGGATCACTTTGCAGATGATGGAGTACAACAGATTACGGATGCACTGGTAGCTTACATAGGGGATGAAAACAGCGGGGGATTATCTATCGGTGAAGATCTGATTTTTATTTCATTGTATCAGATACCGTTATCGGTGTCCGGTGTTATCGATTTTGCCCTTTCTGCTTCTGTTGACGGAGCAGATTATGGGACAAAGAACATTGAAATTGGGATTCGGGAGAAGGCGGTTTGTAAAGCAGAGTGGATAGAAATTCAACTGGAGGGAGCAGAAGCGTGAAGAGCGAACACCTGATAAAAATGCTTGATATGTTGACCTCTGGATACACCCGAAAAGATTTGCAGCGAGCCAAGGAGGAATTACCGCCAATTACTAATATAGGAAAACTCTTTTCCTTGTTTGCTTATCATCTTGATCTCATTAAAGAGCATGTGGAAAGGATCCGGTTATGGGATAATTTGGATAATGCGCAGGGTAAGGTGTTGGATCGATATGGCGCTAACTTTGGTGTAGCTCGGGAGGGAACTTCTGATGCATTTTACAGGCTACTAATTAAAGTTAAAATGATTGCACAACTTTCAGGCGGAGACATTGACACAGTAATTAATGCGGTGGCCAGTCTTTATGAAATCGATCCGACAAAAATACAGTTTGCTGAGATTTTTCCGGCAAAAATCATGGTCACTGTACGCGCGTCTGACTTGGGGCCTGAGCAGCTGGAGGCTATCGATATCGTATCTCGCCTGATAAAAAGAATTATCGCTGCCGGCGTAGGTTTTTATACAACGCTTGAAACGATTATCACCTACAAGAATGCAGAGCTGGGAGTAGCGGCTTTTGCACAAGGGATGATTCATGCAAATATTGCAGAGCGTAGCGTTATCGGAGCAGATATTTCAACTGGTGTTTGTGCAGTTCCAGCTCTTTGTAGCTGTATTACTTATGTAGTGGAAGAAAAGGGGGAAGAAATAAGTGGAGCCTAATTATAGATCTTCAGAAGAGATCGCTGCCGCTGAAGATGGGTATGTTATCCGAGAAGATAATGCAGATTATTTTGCATTAGTTCCAGCCTCAGGTCGGGAAGTAATCGCACAAGCCCTAAAATCAGGACAAATGCTAAACGTAAATACGGCTGTGATAGGAGATGGAGAAGGCCATTATGTGTTACCATCTGACGATATTACAGGAGTAATGCGTGAGGTATGGAGAGGCACCTGTGAAATTAAGCCGGATAATGATAATCCGACAATGATGTGTTTTGCGATTCGCGTGCCAGTTGATGTCGGGGGCTGGGATGTACGGGAAATTGCCATTTTGACTGAAGATGATACATTACTGGTATATGCGAATGCGCCTGGTTGGCACAAACTAAATGTTCGAAATGGAACAAGCAATCCAATGGACATTAATATCTTGGTTACGATTGCGGAAGCATCCAGCGTTATTGTGAACATCAACTATGATGGCCAAACAGCTTTCCTCAAGGACATCGAGAACCACAACAACAGCGAGGACAGCCACAACGGGCACTTCACCGACCCGAACCTTCACTTCAACGAGGAGCGCCTGACCCGACTGCGTGCCGGCACCAACTATGAACTGGACTGCGAGAAGGTCGGAGGTGTGTTCCAGCTGACCGGCCTGCCGGAGGACATTGTGGATGAGCGGGTGATTGTCATTTTTGAGGCTCCGGAAATATATGAGCCGGGGAACACCTGGACGGTAGATGGGGTGAGCTACACCGTCAAAACCTCTAATGGCAAGCCGCTCAAATCCAACAGCTTTATCAAAGGAGCGGTGCTGACAGCGGTGCTCGACCCTGCCGGAAAGATCCTGCACTTCAGCGCCCTGGGCTCCGGCGGCGGGGGAACGGTGGTCAGTGAGACGGCGCCAGACGATACCGATGTCAACTGGTTCAACCCCAAAAGCCGCCTGATGAGCGTCTACGCCAACGGCCAGTGGCTTGCCATCGCAGGCGTCTACGGCGGCACAGTGGACGAAGAAGATGAAGAAGGAGATGGAGAGTAATGCAACCGACACCGAGAAATAAGCTCTATATGACCCGGGAGGATTTCCCCAGCTACAACGACGAGATCGCCCGCGTCTACCGCCAGCTGCACCCCAAAGAGGAGGACAAAGAGGACGACATGCTTTGCAAGGACGTGACCTTCTGCGTCACCGAGGCGTGCAACCTGGCCTGCACCTACTGCTACGAGTGCCACAAGACCAGCCGCCGGATGAGCTGGGAGACGGCCAAGCGGATTGTGGACGGGCTGTTTGCAGGGGAGTTTGTGGATAATACCGCCCCGGCCATCATCCTGGACTTTATCGGCGGCGAGCCGCTTTTGGAAATCGAGCTTATCGATAAAACGGTCGAGTATTTTAAGCGCAAGGCGTTTTCCCTGCGACACCCATGGGCTTACTATTACATGATCTCGATTTCCACCAACGGCGTGCTCTTCGAGGACGAGCGGGTGCAAGAATTTATCAGGAAAAACTACGGCCACCTTTCCATCGGGATCAGCATTGACGGGGACAAGGCGTTGCATGACTCTTGCCGTGTTTTCCACGACGGATCGGGCAGCTATGATGTAGTTTCCAAGGCGGCAAAACATCTGCTCGAGATGTACCCGATTGCCGGCACCAAGGTTACCCTTGCGCCGGAGAATCTGCCCTATCTCACTGGCGCCATCCGGCACCTGTACAGTCTGGGCTACCGCAACATCCCGGCCAACTGCGTGTTTGAGGATGTGTGGAAGGAGCATCACCCGAAGCAGCTGTACGACCAGCTCATCGAGCTGGCGGACTGGATGATCGACAACGATATCTACAAGGATCTCTACACCAGCCTGTTTGAGGAACGCTTTGTACAACTCCCTTCCCGGGAGGAGTATGAACGGCAGAAAACCACCGCCTATTGTGGCGGCAATGGACGGATGGTGGCCTTTGGCCCAGACGGGAAGGTGTACCCGTGCCTGCGGTATATGAAGCACAGCCTGTCCAATCAGCCGGAGAGACCCATCGGAGAACTGAGCCTGGGGCTTTACACCGACAAAGAACACACCGAGTGGTTCCAGCGGTTACAGGACGTCACAACCTGGTCGAGCGCGGACGGCGAGTGCCGGGATTGCCCACTGCTGCCGCTCTGCCCGACCTGTATCGCCTGGCAGTACGACGCAACCGGCGACCCGGATTGCAAGACTAAACACCACTGCGGGATGTTCAAGGCGCAGATCGCGGCGAACTACTATTTTTGGACAAAGCTATACAACAAACTGGGACTGGACAAGCAGGCCGAGCGCCTGATTCCGATCCAATGGTATGAGAGGAGGATTTAGATGGCGTGCGCAACAAAAGAGACTTCCGGATGTCTTTGTACAAGCTGTATTGGCGGCTGCAGCAGCTGCTCCGGCGGCTGTTCCGGAGACTGTGATGGTGGCTGCTCAGGCGATTGCCGGGGGTGTCGGGGGGACTGCTCCAGCACCTGCCGGGGATGTTCGGGGTGTTCTGGAAGCTGTTCTGGTAATTGCAACGGCTGTTCCGGTTCCTGCCAGGGAAGTTGCCAGAACTCCTGTTCGGCCAGCTGTACCGGCACCTGCACCAACTCCTGCACCAGCTGCACCGGCACCTGTACCGGCGGCTGTCAGACCAACTGCACCGGCCAGTGCGATAACGCATGCACCGGTGAAAACCAGGCGGAATTGATCGCCCATCTGGGGGACAATATCGGTATTGGCAAAATCATCATGGCCAGCGACTACACCGAGATCAAAAACGCGATGGAAAATGAGTACCGCCGCCGGGGAATGGAGCTGCCGCAGCCTTTCCAGAAGCAGCCAATCCCGGGTGAGCCGGTAATCCTGTCCATCACCAAAGAGGTTTTAACAGACGTCTATGAATTTGATAAGGCCCCGGAGCATGACTGGCGCGAATTGTTCAGCAAGTGGGAGCTGGCAGCAGCCCCCAAGTGGGCTCCAGTGCTCAGCCATATCAAAACTCTGATGACCTCGATGGCCGTCAATGTCAACGCCGTGACCGAAGAATAGGAGGAATGCAACGATGAAAAAAACACAGGTTGATTTTCTGCTCACCGTCTCCCAGCTGTTCCAAAAGCTGGAAAACGGGGAGGACTGCAAAAAGGAGTGTGAGCAGGTCGCCAGGATGAACGACGAGCAGAAGGAGAGCGTCAGCGGCCAGCTGCTCGACCGCCTGCAGACGCGGGACAGCAAGGAGGTGGAGAAGCTGGTTACTGCTGCAAAGCAGGTGGAGTATCTTGACCCCAACTACATCGACGACTTTGCCGCCGTCGTCCGCGAGCCGTTTGCGCCGTCCACCCTTAAGGAGCGGCAGGAAATCGTAAAGAGGGTGCTCTCCCGCACCGGCTACGGCAAGGTGCTCATGGAGGATATCTTCTGGCAGAGCCTTACCCTGATCGCCATCAACATGCAGAACAACGACCTGCTGGCGCAGTACATCCGCAAGATGGAGCAGCTGCGGGACGGGCTGAATGAGGAGGAATAGTGTATGGAAAAGACAGTCATGGACATCCGCAAGGCGCTCATCGAGATGCCGCTCAACTCCATCACCTACCTGGAGATCCCCGAAGAGGACGGCAACCGGCTGGAGCTGGACCGCATCAAGCTGATGGCGCTGGACACCTTGTGCAGGTCCTACATCCGCGAGTTCGGGCAGCCGGATGAGAGCAACATCACCTGGCAGGAGATCGTGGAGGAGTACACCAAAACCCATGCGCGGTACATCAGCGCCATCTATTTCCAGCTGCGCCAGAAACTCGGCGGCGACGACATCGTTGTGCTGCTTTCCGAGCCCTGCTGGCAGCTGGGGTATGATGCGGTGCAGCGGTCGATCTATCTGTACAAGACCTGCCCGAAGGCAGCGTAGCTGCGGAAAGGGGAGCCCATGCGCAAAATCTATGCAACCGGCGGCTGGCTCCACTATCCGCCGCTGGAATTTTATTATATGCAGGGCGAGATCAACGTGGAGCCGGTACAGTTTATTCTCCCAAAGGCGCGGGAGGAGGTTGACCTGACCGCCCTGTCCTATCAGATCAAGGCGGTGTCGGAGGATTACGGCACCGAGGCGGCGTGGATTCTCCCGAAGCGCCTGAGCGAGGAGCATATCCTGCTGGACTGGGAAATTACCCGGGAGCTGACCCTGATGCCGGGCCGCGTGATGCTCACGCTTACTGGCACCGACACCAAAAACAACGTCGTTGCCAAGTGGACAGGTAATCCGGCCATCATCCGCAAGGACCCGCAGGGGACACAACCGGTTCCGCCGCCGGACAAGCTGGAACAGTTCCAGCAGCAGGTCAATGAGGCGGTGGAGAAGATCGCCGATGCCATAGAAGGGGCAGACAGTGCCCTCACTGAGATGAAGCCCGTCCTGGAAGAAGCTACCGAGACAGCTCGGGAGCTGACCGAGGAATCGGAATCCCTGCGGCAGGTGGTCAACGTGCTGGAAAACCAGACAATCCCTGGGTTAAGAGATTATGTGGATCAGGCTCAGCAAAATGTGGCCGGGATGGTCGAGAACGCCAAAAGCTCCGCCACGGCGGCGCAGGAGTCGGCGGCCAATGCGGAGCGTGCGCGGCAGCTGGCCGAGGAAATCCAGCAGAACATAGCCACTGAATCTAACGTTATCAAGGAGCGGTACGAGGAAACGTTGGAGGCCGCAAAGCAGACCGCAGCCAGTGCGCAGAGTGCAAAATCCAGCGCGGATACCGCCACGGCGGCCATCAACACCGTCAGCACCTACGCCAAAGACGTCGAGAAGTGGAAGAACGAGACTGCACAGCTGAAAGAATCGGCTGAGACCGCAGCGCAAAACGCGGCGGAAAGCGCAGCAGCTGCGGCAGAATCGGCCAAAACGGCGAGCGAACAGGCTACAGCTGCCAGCGGTTCCGCAACAGCAGCGGAGGAAGCGAAAACCGCTGCCCAGACGGCAGAAACCAACGCAAAAGCCAGCGAGGCAGCGGCCCAGAAAGCGCAGGAGGCGGCAGAGGAAGCCATCAAGCACTATCCCCGTATTGGGGAGGATAACTGGTGGGAGGTTTATAACCCTACCACAGGAGCGTATGAGCGGACCGACAGCCGCGCGCAGCTGGTGCCGCGTGGGGTCTATTCAACCAGCGAAACCTATCAGTCATTTGATTTGGTTGTGGACGGCGAGGATGGCAAGGCCACCTATCTTGCCTTGCAGCAGAGCACTGGCATTGCGTTGAGCGATACGGATTACTGGCTGCTGTTGGTTAAAGCGGTTAAGGGAGACAAGGACGATCAAGGTGAAAAGGGGGACCCAGGGGAAGCTTTGAGATGACCTTCCTGACGCTCACCCTGCCGGCAGCCGGCTGGATTGCGGACGAATCGACCGAGGACCTGTACAAACAGACGGTGACGCAGGAGAACATCACGGCGCTGGTGGAGGCGGATAAAACGGCCCTTGACCTGTACGCTGACCTTTCGACCAGGCGTTTGCTGCGGGATCAAGATGTGCTGGAAATTTGGCTTGAAAACCAGGACGGTACCGTTGTCGCCTACGCGGAGGGAGCACAGCCGCAGGCGGATGTGGCTGTTCAGGTGAGAATAATGCAGTAGGGGGAAAACGGGATGTGTTTAATCGACAGCAGTACAAAGCTGCTGCTTCATGGGGATGATCTGACAGACAGCAGCTTGCATGGCGTACCGCTTACCAACCAGGGAGTGGTTGTGTCCGCAGACCAGAGTAAATTTGGCGGGAAAAGCCTGTATTTTAACGGCTCTTCCCGCCTCCTGTTTCCTGCGAGCGCAATTACCTTTGGCAGTGATGATTTTACTATCGACTGGTGGGAATATTGCACAGCTGCCAGCACAGGAGCAAGGTTCTCAAGTTATTATTGTCCGGGAACCAATACGAGCGGCGGCCTCCTGGTTGGGTATCAGGGAACAATGATTTATGCTTCTACCGTCTTTGCAACATGGGACATTACAAATGGGGTACAGATGCTGTCTGTTATGCCAAACGAATGGGTCCATTGGGCACTGGTTCGCAGCGGCGGTGTAGCGAAAACATATCGGAATGGTGTACTTTTTGCTACTACAAATATGAATGGGGTATTATCGTCCGATGTCAATGTTCCTATGGTAGTTGGAGACTACCGGGAAGGGGATCACTCCTACTTTACAGGCTATATTGACGAGTTTCGCATTACCCAGAAAGCGGTTTGGACGGCTGATTTTACACCGCCGGACAAACCCTATTTTATTCTGGGAGACGTGCCGGCAGTGACGGTGGCGCCAAAACTGCTGAAAGCAGGGGAGACCTTAAACGTTTCCTGGGAGCCTGCATCTGGTGAGGGAGTAACCTACACACTGGAGCGGCAGGTTAATGACGGGGAATATGAGGCTGTTTATACCGGAAGTGAACTTCACTTTTCAGAGATGGCACAAGGCAATTGGAAAACAGTCCGTTACCGTGTTAAGCCATCCATAGGAGAAACACAGGGGAACTATCGGGAATCTGGTGCGGTACGGGTTTATACGTTGAGCAGCTATTCCGGCTTTATCATCGGAGGAGGAATATGATGTGGGAATTATTTATGGGAGGCCGATTGTTTTGAATACAGGAAGCGGCGGGGGATATGTAGTTAGCGAAACGCCCCCGGAGAAAACAAACGTTCTGTGGATCCAGCCCAACGGACTGACACATTTTTGGGACGGAAGCCAATGGGTGGCTGTTGCAGGCGTTTATGCGGAGGAGGAAATAGAATAATGGCAAGATGCGAAACAACCTGTACGCAAAATTGTTCTCATAGTTGTGATAATCGATGCGATGGAGGATGTGGAAGAAACTGCACTGCTTGTGATAATGATTGTGGAAAAGGATGTTCCAATACATGCTCTGGTGGTTGTTCTGGATCATGCTCGGGTTCATGTAGTGGGGGATGTACATCCTGCAGAGGTTGTACCGGTAGCTGTTCAGGAAGCTGCAGTAGTTGTACAGGTTCTTGTACTGGTCAATGCAACACCGCCTGTACAGCCGAAGCGCAGGCGGAACTGATTGCCAACCTCGGTCAAAATATTGCCCTCGGCCAGCTGGTGCGGGCCAGCGACTACACGCAGCTCAAAGCAGCCATCGACGGCGAGT
>OMDC01000716.1_pt1 | contig 13690 bp, 13 predicted proteins | sample 1674201 | NCBI WGS metagenome assembly OMDC01 (sample SAMEA103958152, study PRJEB25191) | human gut metagenome | biome: human-associated habitat [ENVO:00009003]; feature: intestine environment [ENVO:2100002]; material: feces | place: Germany | collected 2013/2015 | reverse complement strand
ATGCCGGTGGTGGGGGTCGAACCCACACGTGTTATTAGCACAAGGGATTTTGAGTTTTCGGGAGGGTTTTCCATTTGGTGTCATCTGGTGATCTTTAAGGTCATCTGGTACCCGACTTTAAAGCGTAAAAACAACAGCAAATCGAATGAATTTTTGATAAATCTACGATTTTTCGTTACGTTTCCCCTCAGCTCCGATTTTTCGATTTGGAATGCAAAAAAGGAAATTGGAGGGATATTTAGGAGGGATGCAGGGCAAAACGCTCCTCTGCTTAGGCACAAAACGAAAGGAAAGTCAAGGATGATGAACAAATTTCAATCCAGAAAATTTTACAGGAAAATGTTTGCAAACTATCCCGATGTTCTTACCGTGGAAGATGCAACAAATCTCTTGGGCTTCAAAAGCCAGACCGGCGTGATACGGCGCATCCATCAGAACCGCATCCGGTACCTGAAGGTCGGCAGAAACTTTATGATCCCCAAAGAATATCTCATAGATTATCTTTTAAGCGATTGATTCCATACCGACTATATTATATTACATAGCGCACTGCTTTTTCAATGTCAAGGAGCTGTGCGCTTTTATTTTTTCAGATGGGAGGTCAAGTTTTGCACAGCAATAAGAACAGAAAGTTGAAAAAACAGCATGATCCTTGATTATTTCTACGGACAAGCCGGAGATCTGTTTTCGTTCTACCGCATTCCAAAGGCTCTTTTTCAGGAGCAGCGGTTTCAAAATCTGTCCACCGATGCAAAAACCCTGTACGGCATCCTGCTTGATCGCATGAGCCTGTCTGTGAAAAACGGCTGGCTGGACGAGCAGAACCGGGTGTTCATCATCTTCACGATAGAGGATGTCAAGAGGGCATTGTGTTGCGCAGACAACAAAGCGGCCAAGCTGCTCCGGGAACTTGAAAAGTTTGGTCTGATTGAACGAAAACGCCGAGGGCAAGGAAAGCCAAGTTTGGTGTATGTGAAGAACTTTTCGGCAGAATCGTCAAAATCAATATTCCAGAATCGTGATTTTCACGATTCTGGAGGCTTCAAAATCGCAAGTCAAGACCCTGCAAAATCACGATGTAATAAGACTAAAGAGAATGATACTGAAATGAGTGAGACTGATCCTTTCTATTCTGAAGAAGCGGATGGGATGAGCAAACGCACCCAACTGGAAGAATATTTTTCTCAGTCTTTGGAGATAGACCTTCTGCTCCGGCTCTGCCCGGATGATGAGGACACCATCTATCAGATCGTAGATTTGCTGGTGGACACCTGTGCCACCAACCGCAAACTGCTGCGCATTGCCGGGGACGATAAGCCCGCCGAGGTGGTACGCAGCCGGTTTATGAAGCTGAACGCCGACCATATCCGCTTTGTGCTGAAGTGCCTTGCAGAGAACAGCAGCCCGATCCGAAACATGAAACAATATCTGCTTGCTTCTCTGTACAACGCACCGACCACGATGCAGCTAACCTATCAAAATCAAATGAACCATGACTTTGCGCATGATTCGCCGAGGGGGTGATTTTATCGCAAAGAAATGTACCACAATCGCTATCGTTAACCAGAAAGGCGGTACCGGCAAAACCACCACCTGTGAAAATCTGGGCATCGGGCTGGCGATGGAGGGCAAAAAAGTCCTGTTGGTGGACGCTGACCCACAGGGCAGCTTGACCATCAGCATGGGCTGGCAGCAGCCCGATGAACTGCCCACGACCCTTTCCACCTTGATGGCAAACGCCATGAACGATCAGAGTATTCCGCCCGGTGAAGGCATCCTGCACCATGCAGAGGGCGTTGACCTGATCCCTGCTAACATCGAACTGGCAGGGCTGGAAGTGTCTCTCGTCAACTGCATGAACCGGGAAAAGATGTTGAAACAGGTGCTGGACAGTGCCAAACGGGAGTACGATTTTATTCTGCTGGACTGCACTCCTTCCCTTGGGATGCTGACCGTCAATGCCCTGGCAGCGGCAGACACCACCCTGATTCCCGTGCAGGCGCAGTACCTGTCTGCGAAAGGTCTGGAACAGCTTTTGCAGACGGTGCAGAAGGTCCGGCGGCAGATCAACCCGAAATTGAAAATCGAGGGCATCCTGCTGACCATGACCGACAGCCGCACCAACTACGGACAGCAGATCGACAACCTGATTCGGGGTGCTTACGGCAGCAAGATCAAGGTGTTCGACCAGACCATTCCCCGGTCTGTCCGCGCTGCGGAGATCAGTGCCGTGGGTAAGAGCATTTTCCAGCACGACCCCAAAGGCAAGGTGGCAGAAGCCTATAAATCTCTGACCGAGGAGGTGATGGCGAATGCCGAAAGGCAGCTTAAACGTGTCGCTGAAAGGGGCAGATGATATTTTCTCCACAGAAGAATCCCGGCAGGAGCAGCAGCGAGAGCAGGTGCAGCAGATTCCCATCGGGGAGCTGTTCCCTTTCAAGAATCATCCATTTAAGGTTTTGGATGATGAGTCCATGCAGCGCACGGTGGAAAGCGTAGAACAGTACGGCGTGCTTTCTCCGCTGATTGCACGCCCACGCCCGGAAGGTGGCTACGAGATCATCTCCGGGCATCGCCGTCATCACGCTGCACAGCTTGCCGGACTGGACACCCTGCCGGTCATTGTCCGCAACATGGATGATGATGCCGCCGTTTTGCTCATGGTGGATAGCAATCTCCAACGTGAGAATATCCTGCCCAGTGAAAGGGCTTTCGCCTACAAAATGAAACTGGAAGCCCTAAAAAATCAAGGTGCTAGGTCGGATTTAACTTCGTCCCAAATTGGGACGAAGTTGCGAGCGGATGAAAAAGTGGCGCAGGATTTAGGTGAAAGTCGCAACCAAGTCCAGCGTTTTATCCGCCTGACCAACCTTATCCCGGAACTGCTGGACATGGTGGACGAAAAGAAAATTGCCTTCAATCCCGCTGTGGAGTTGTCCTATCTGGACGAAAGCCAACAGCGGGATTTTTTAGAAGCTATGAACGACACCCAGAATGCGCCGTCCCTTTCCCAAGCGCAGCGGCTCAAAAGGCTGGCGCAGGAAGGGCACTTCTCGTATGATGTTGCCTTTGCGGTCATGGGAGAAGAGAAAAAGGACGAGCTGGACAAGGTGGTCATCAAAAACGACACCCTGCGGAAGTATTTCCCGCGCAGCTACACCCCGAAACAGATGGAGGACACCATCATCAAGCTGCTGGAACAGTGGCAGCGCAAACAGCAGCGGCAGAATGAACGCTGACTTATGCCGTAACGAAAGACCCGATGGGGTCTTTTTCTTTTGCAAACAAAAGGAGAAAACGCCTATGAAAAACAACATTACCCGCACCATCCGCTCCGAGGAGATCACCATTGACGTGCGTATCTGCGCTGCACTGGCGGTAAACCGGGGCGGTGAGGTCTACCTTGCAGCCATTGCCCCGGATATGGAGCTGACCGTCATTACGCTGGACGAGGCTCCCGGCATCCTGCCCTGCTTTGAGGAGGACGATGCCTGCCTGAACCTTCCCAACACCTCGCTGCTGCTCTGCTACAACCCGGCGCAGGTGCTGAAGATGGGCGGCAAGCACTACCTGACCGGCCCGGTGATTCTGGTCCGCACCAACATGGACGGCGAGGTCATCTCGCTGACCATTGATGAGGTCTACCTGTTCCAGAAGTATCTGGAAAGCCACAGCATCACCCTGATGGCAGACGATCAGAAGCTGCCCTGCATCTGCATCGACTGAGGTGTGCCATGCTGAACTTTTTTATCGGTTTCGCATTTTTTGAAGCAGGTGCCATTTTCGGCTTCTTTGTGGCGGCTTTGATGCAGGCGGCACGGAGCGGCGAAATCGGGCTGAACAGAAAAAAGGAGGATTCACATGGAAGAGAACACCCTGTCGGTGCTGAAAATTGCACCGGGACAGCATCCGCAGCAGGTCGAGATTGATAACGACCTGAAGACTTTGCAGCAGGCAGTGGGCGGCTCCATCGGCGCAAGCTACCCGTTTGAAGATCCGGTTGCCATCGTCTATAACGATGACGGTAAGCTCATGGGACTGCCGTTGAACCGTGCCCTGCGGGATGAGAACGGGCTGATGTACGATGTTATTGCCGGAACCTTTCTGGTGGTGGGGCTGGGAGAGGAAGATTTTGTGTCACTCTCTCCGGAGCTGGCTCAGAAGTATGAAGAAGAATTCCATCAACCCGAAGCTTTTCTCCCTCTGGGGCGTCGCCTGATGGTCATTCCGGTGCCGGATGAATCGGTTCAGAATGACGCAGAAAAGGCCGTAAACAAGCCCCCGGTGGAACATGACCGCTAAGACGATTTTCTGCACAGGAGGTGGTAACGATGCAGGAAGAAATCGAGCATAAGACGGTCAACCTTGCCATCTCGACCACAAAACTGTCCGCCCGCACCCTGCTGCGCGGAATGCAGTTTCTGTTGCGGCAGTACGACAAGCACGCTTCGCAGGGCAAGCAGTCCATGAAGCGGTTGGTACGGCAGAACCGTGGCGTGACCAATGTGGAGATTCAGAAAACCGGCATCAAGGATTTTGACCGCTATGCTAAGCGGTATCACATCGACTACTCCATCCAGAAAGACCTGTCCTGCACGCCGCCCCGGTATCTGGTCTACTTCAAGGCACAGGACACGGACGCTTTGAGCGCAGCATTCAAGGAATATTCGGCATCGGTGCTGGATAAAACCAAGCGTCCTTCCGTGCTGGCAAAGCTGCACGATCTGGCGCAGTCCGTTGCAAATCTGCCGGACAAAGTGCGGCACAAGCAGGAGGAGCGTGGCCTATGAGCAAAAAGAAGCTTTCCAAGCTGTTGGCGCTCTATCTGCCCTATGTGGTAATTGGCTTGCTAGCCACTAATCTGGGCGAGGCGTGGCAGCTGGCCGTGGGCAAGGAACTGGGCGATAAAATCGTATCGCTGATGGATACGCTCCCGGCTGCATTTTCAAATCCGCTGCCCAGCCTGCACCCTCTGGATTTGCTGGTGGGCTTGTGCTGCGGTGCAGGGCTGCGGCTGGCGGTCTATCTGCGTGGAAAAAACGCCAAGAAGTACCGCCACGGCATGGAGTACGGCTCTGCCCGGTGGGGTACGCCCAAGGACATTGAACCGTTCATGGCTCCGAAATTTGCCGACAACATCATCCTGACCAAAACGGAACGGTTGATGATGTCCAATCGCCCGCCGGACCCCAAGAACGCCCGGAACAAAAACGTTCTGGTGGTGGGCGGCTCCGGCAGCGGCAAAACCCGGTTTTGGCTCAAGCCCAACCTTTTACAATGTCACAGTTCCTATGTGGTTACTGACCCGAAAGGTAGTATCGTGGTCGAGTGTGGGAACGCACTTCTGAAAAACGGTTACAAGCTGAAAATTCTGAACACCATAAACTTCAAAAAGTCGATGCACTACAACCCCTTCGCCTATGTTCACAGCGAAAAGGACATTCTGAAACTTGTTACGACCCTGATGACCAACACCAAGGGTGAAGGGTCCGGCGGGGACCCATTCTGGGAAAAATCGGAGCGTCTTTTGCTCACCGCCCTGATCGCCTATCTGCATTATGAAGCCCCGGTGGAGGAACAAAACTTTGATACCCTGCTGGAAATGCTGAACACCATGCAGGTGCTGGAGGATGACGAGGAATATCAGAACCCGGTGGATCTGCTGTTTGAAGAACTGGCGAAAAAGAAGCCCAATTCCTTTGCCGGACGGCAGTACAAACTTTACAAGCTGGCTGCCGGCAAGACCGCAAAATCCATCCTTATTTCCTGTGGTGCCAGATTAGCCCCCTTCGACATCCAAGAGTTGCGTGACCTCACCATGTACGATGAGCTGCAACTGGACACGCTGGGCGATAAGAAAACGGCGCTTTTCCTCATTATGTCGGACACGGATTCCACCTTTAATTTTCTCATCAGCATGGTCTACACGCAGCTTTTCAATCTGCTTTGCGATAAAGCAGATGATGTGTACGGCGGCAAGCTGCCCATCCATGTACGCTGTCTGATCGACGAGTGCGCCAACATCGGGCAGATTCCCAATCTGGAAAAGCTGGTGGCGACCATCCGCAGCCGTGAGATCTCTGCCTGCCTTGTTTTGCAGGCGAGAAGCCAGTTGAAAGCCATCTACAAGGACAATGCGGACACCATCGTGGGCAACATGGACAGCCAGATTTTCCTCGGCGGCTCCGAACCCACCACCCTGAAAGACCTGTCGGAAATGCTGGGAAAAGAGACCATTGACGCATTCAACACCTCGGACACCCGTGGCAACAGCCCCAGCTATGGCACCACGTTCCAGAAGATGGGGCATGAATTGTTGAGCCGGGACGAGCTTGCGGTGCTGGACGGCGGTAAGTGTATTTTGCAGTTGCGTGGCGTCAGACCGTTTTTGAGCGACAAGTATGACCTGACCCAGCACCCCAACTACAAGTTGACCTCGGACTACGACCCCAAAAACACCTTTGATATTGAAAAATATCTGAACCGAAAAGAAAAAATCAATCCCAATGATGCATTTGTTGTGATTGATGCTGATTCGCTTCCGTCTGCCTGACCCGGTAGGCGGTTTTATTTTACCCCGGTCAGAAAGGTGCACCAGAAAATCAACCTTGCCGCGGTTATGCAGCGTAAAACAATAAGATTTCGGGTGTGTACAAATGACCGGAAACGCTTTATAATAAAGGAGAAAAGACTATGGAATTCTTCAACTCTGCTATCGAAGTTCTTCAGACTCTGGTCGTGGCTTTGGGTGCCGGTCTCGGCGTGTGGGGTGCCATCAACCTGCTGGAAGGTTATGGTAACGACAACCCCGGCAGTAAGAGTCAGGGCATGAAGCAGCTCATGGCTGGCGGCGGCGTTGCCCTCATCGGCATCACCCTCATTCCTCTGCTGTCTGGTCTGTTCGGCTAAGTGCCGCAGGCGGGTCTTCCCGCCTGTACATATGATTTAACCGGGTGTGTCGCTGATTTCGCTAAGTTCTTCATAATCATCTGGTGATGCGGCACTTCGCTTGAGATAATAATGTCCACCATCTACGGAACACGCACCACAAGAACAGGTTTCATAATCATGTACCGATACGGATTCGATAATATCTCCACATTTTTTGCAACGAATTTTGTTTCTGATTATCTTCATAAAATACCTTGCCTTATTGTTTTCAAATCTTCTTACAACAAGCATATCACTTTATCTGGCGTTCATCAATCATTATGTTCCATACGGCGGCTTGAGCAGCAACGGATAGCCCTCTGTGGTTTGCAGTTGTTTGAATGTCCGTGCCCCAAGCCGTGTTTTTTATCCACCCATCAATGAAAGGAAGTGTTCTTTTATGCAGTTTTTGACCCACATCATTTTTCTCCTGAACCTTCTCAAGACCCTTATCAACCACTTCAGCTAAGGACGGTGACTGAATGGAAACCGTTCTCAAAGCAATCTCGGATTGGATCAAGTCGCTGCTGACAGCGGCAATCATGTCCAATCTTTCCGGCTTGTTCGATGATGTGAACACCCAAGTGGGCAACATCGCACAGCAGGTCGGCACCAAACCATCCAGCTTTGAACCGCGCGTGTTCGCCATGATTGAAGCCCTCTCCCGGAATGTAGTGCTGCCCATCGCAGGAATCATCCTGACCTTTATCGCCTGTTATGAACTGATCGAGATGATCACCCAGCACAACAACATGGCCCAATTTGAACCTGCACTGCTGATGAAATGGATCTTCAAAACTGCCATATCGGTTTGGATGATCTCGAATACGTTTGACATCATCATGGCGGTGTTCGACGTGACCCAGCAGGTCGTGCCAAATTCCAGCGGCATTATTTCCGGCAACACGCGGGTGAACGACATCGGGCTTTCTATGCTGCAATCCAGCATGATGCAGATGGACGTCGGCCCCCTGTTCGGGCTGTTCTTGCAGTCCTTCTTCATCGGTATCACCATGCGCATCTTGTCCATCGTGATTTTCGTCATCGTCTACGGAAGAATGATTGAGATATATTGCATGGTCAGTCTTGCGCCCATCCCCATGGCAACATGGGGCAACCACGAGCAATCCCATGTGGGACAGAACTATCTTCGTTCTCTGTTCGCGCTGGGATTTCAAGGTTTCCTGATTCTGATCTGCGTGGCGATCTACGCTGTTCTGCTTCAGAATGTCGCCATATCCGGGGATGCCATCAACTCGATCTGGAGCATCGTGGGGTACACGGTGCTGCTGTGCTTTACGCTGTTCAAGACTGGTTCCGTCGCCCGGAGCATTCTGGGCGCACACTGAGGGGGTGAAAATTTGGCAGCTTATATTTCTGTGCCGCGCGATTTCAGCAAGGTGAAGTCCAAAGTAGCCTTCAACCTGACCGCCCGGCAGCTTATCTGTTTTGGTGCAGCGGCAGTCGTAGGGGTGCCGCTGTTTTTTGTTCTGCGGGACACCGCTGGCAATTCCGGTGCTACCCTCGGCATGATGGCGGTCATGCTGCCCATGTTCTTTCTGGCCATGTATCAGAAGAACGGTCAGCCGGCTGAAAAGATCCTGCGGTACTACTTTCAGGCGCGCTTTGTTCGCCCGAAGGTGCGTCCGTACCAGACCCGCAATTACTATGCACTGCTTGTGAAGGGAGATGACGCCCATGATTCCGTTTCTGAAAAAGAATAAGGACGGCAGGAAGCCGCCCAAGTCCACGGTGCCCCGCACGGCACAGGAGAGCATTCCGTTCCAGCGGATGTTTGAAGACGGTACCTGCCGTGTCCGTCCCGGCTACTACACCCGCACCATCCAGTATCAGGATATCAACTATCAGTTGGCGCAGCAGGAGGACAAGACCGCCATCTTTGAGGAATGGTGCTCTTTTCTCAACTTTTTCGACAGCTCTATCCACTTTGAACTGTCCTTTGTGAATACCGCCACCGATTCGGCAGACTTCGAGAAGTCCATCCGCATCCCGTACCAGCAGGATGGCTTTGATGATGTGCGAGCCGAGTACAGCCAGATGTTGCGGCAGCAGCTTTCCAAGGGCAACAACGGTCTGACCAAGACCAAATTCCTGACCTACGGCATCGAGGGCGACAGCATGGAACAGGTCAAACCCCGGTTGGAGCACATCCAGAACGACCTGATGAACAACTTTCACAGGTTAGGCGTTCTGGCAAAGCCGCTGGACGGTACGGAGCGTCTGCGGCTGATGCACGGGATGCTGAACATGGATGGAGCCAACAAGTTCCACTTCAACTGGAAAGACCTTGTGCCCAGCGGTCTGTCCGTAAAGGATGCTATCGCCCCCACTGCGCTGGCGTTTAAGAACAGCCGTACCTTTCAGATGGGCGGCATCTTCGGGGCGGTCAGCTTCCTGAATATTACGGCTTCTGACCTGAGCGACCAGCTTTTGAAAGATTTTCTGGACATGGATTCCAGCCAGATCGTTACCATGCACATCCAGTCCGTTGACCAGAACAAGGCCATCAAAACCATCAAGCACACCATCACCGAACTCGATAGGTCCAAGATCGAGGAACAGAAAAAAGCCGTCCGCGCCGGATACGACATGGACGTTTTGCCGTCGGATTTGGCGACTTATGGCAGGGATGCAAAAGCCCTGCTGAAAGAATTACAGTCGCAAAACGAGCGTATGTTCCTTGTCACTTTTCTGGTGTTGAACACCGGAAAAACCGAGCAGGAACTGGAAACCAACGTGTTTCAGGCGGTCAGCATTGCGCAGAAGCACAACTGCGAATTATGCCGCCTTGATTTTCAGCAGGAGCAGGGGCTTATGTCCTCGCTGCCGCTGGCAGACTGCCAAATCGAGATCCAGCGGGGGCTGACCACCAGCAGCACGGCGATTTTTGTGCCGTTTACCACACAGGAGCTGTTCGACAACGGCAAGGAAAGCTTGTATTATGGCTTGAACGCCCTGTCCAACAACCTCATTATGGTTGACCGCAAAAAGCTGAAGAACCCCAACGGTCTGATTTTGGGCACTCCCGGTTCCGGTAAATCCTTCAGCGCAAAGCGTGAGATCTGCAATGCGTTCCTCGTGACAGACGATGATATTATCATCTGCGACCCAGAATGTGAGTACGCACCGCTGGTGGAGCGTCTGCATGGGCAGGTCATCCACATCAGCCCTGCTAGTACCCAGTATATCAACCCTATGGACATCAACAGCAACTACTCGGAAGAGGATAACCCTCTGGCTTTGAAAGCTGACTTTGTGCTGTCCCTGTGCGAGTTAGTAGTGGGTGGTAAAGAAGGCTTGCAGCCGGTGGAAAAAACGGTCATTGACCGCTGTGTCCATGTGATCTATCGCAAGTATTTCGAGAACCCCACCCCGGAAAATATGCCGCTGTTGGAAGATCTGTACAACGCCCTGCTGACGCAAGATGAACCGGAAGCCCGCCATGTGGCGGCTGCGCTGGAAATTTACGTTAAGGGTTCTTTGAATATTTTTAACCACCACACCAATGTGGATATCAATAATCGCATTGTCTGTTTTGATATCAAGCAGCTTGGCAAGCAGCTGAAAAAACTCGGTATGCTCATCGTGCAGGATGCCGTGTGGGGGCGTGTGACCGCCAACCGCAGTGCCGGAAAATCCACCCGGTACTATGCAGACGAGTTCCATTTGCTCTTGAAGGAAGAGCAGACTGCTGCTTATTCCGTGGAAATTTGGAAGCGTTTCCGTAAGTGGGGCGGCATTCCGACAGCCCTAACGCAGAATGTCAAAGATCTGCTGGCAAGTCCCGAAGTATCGAATATTTTTGAAAACTCGGACTTTGTGTATATGCTCAATCAGGCCAACGGAGACCGGCAGATTCTCGCAAAGCAGCTCAACATCTCGCCCCATCAGCTTTCCTACGTCACTCACTCCGGTGAGGGCGAAGGGCTGCTGTTCTTCGGCAACGTGATCCTACCCTTTGTTGACCACTTCCCGAAAGACCTTGAACTCTACCGCATCCTTACGACCCGCCTTTCCGAAGTTGCGGAGGCGCAAAAGCATGAGTGAGAAACAGCCGAAGCTGAGATTCGAGGAGGAAAAGGAGCGCACGGCTACACGCTCCCCTCCGAAAAAGTCCAAAGTGGAGCAGTCGGTGCCCCAAAAGCAGAAACTGAAACAGGATGCAGACAAGGCAGCAGAAAAGGCACAGCACTTGCGTTTCGGTAAGGCCGAGATTACCCCGGATGAAGCATCCCGCATGACAAAGCAGCAGAAACGTGCTATGTATGCCGCCGCTGCCGCCCGGTCTGCGGCACATCGGGAGATTGACCAGTACGAGGACGACAATGTGGGCACACAGGCTCTCAATGAAGGCGTGAAGTCCGAAGAAGCAGTCAGCGATTTCTCAAAGAATCGTTATGCAAGGAAGCTGAAAAAGAAAACCAAGCTGCAAGCAAAGAAAAACACGCCTACTGCAAAATCTTCTGCGTTCGGGTCAGACAAGGCTCAAAGTGCAGAAGCAACCAGCAGTGAGGGCAACTCCAACTGGTTCTCCCGGTGGTGGCAGAAACAGGACATCCGGCAGAGTTACTATGCCGCCGCCCATTCGGGCACAGCGGCGCAGACCGCAGGCAGCAAAGCGGCATCCAATGGCACCACTGCTGCGAAGTCCGGCATGGAACAGGTCATCGACAAAGGGAAATCGGTGGTCAGCACAGCAGTCAACGGCATTGCCAATTTTGCAAAAAGCAACGCGCACGTTCTTTTGATCGTGGGCGTTTTTCTTTTGCTCTTGCTGCTGGTCATGTCGGCATTTTCGTCCTGTTCCATTCTGTTCTCCGGCACCACGCAGGTATCCGGTCAGACCATTTACACCGCAGAGGACCGGGACATCCGGGGAGCCGAAACCGACTACAAGAAGCTGGAAAAGGAACTGGATAAGAAAATCAAGCGTAGCCCCACCGACCACCCCGGCTATGACGAATACCGATACCATCTGGATGCTATTGAGCACGATCCTTGGCAGCTCACTTCGTTCCTGACTACTCTCTACGACGACTACACCCGCAGCGAGGTGCAGGCAAAACTCAAGGAAATTTTTGCCAAGCAATACAAGCTGACCACATGGGTGGAAGTCCAGACCCGGTACCGCACGGTAGTGATGATCGACATTTTTACTGGCATCCCTGTGCCCACGCAGGTGCCCTATGAATACAAAATCTTCCACACGAAGCTGGAAAACCGTGGCTTGGAGGTCGTCATCCGGGAAGAACTGACCGAAGATCAATGGCAGCGGTATCAGATTTTTCAGGACACGCTGGGCGGTCGGCCTTACCTGTTCAACGGCGGTCTGCCGCCCGGTGGCTCGGATGGCTCCGGCGCACCCGGCATCGACTACACGGTTCCTGCGGAAGCTCTGACCGACAGTGAATTTGCGTCCATCTATGAGGAAGCCAAAAAATATGTCGGAACGCCCTATGTGTGGGGCGGAAGTTCTCCCGAAACAGGCTTTGACTGTTCCGGATACGTCTGCTGGGTCTATAACCAGAACGGTTATGACGTGGGGCGTACTACGGCCAACGGATTATGGAAGAAAAGCCAGCATATTTCCGAAGCAGAAGCAAAACCAGGAGATTTGGTTTTCTTCAAAGGAACCTATGATACGCCGGGGATGAGCCATTGCGGCATCTACCTTGGAAACGGTATGATGGTATCGGCTGGTGACCCCATCAAATATGCAAACATTCACTCGTCCTACTGGCAGCAGTATCTTGCCGGATTCGGGCGGCTTTCAAAATGAAACGGAGGGTTTACGATGAGTGAAAAACTGGATAAGCTGCGGGCAACGCTCAAAAAGGAGCAGGAACGCCGCATCAAGCTGAACAACCGCATTGCAGTGCTGGAGCGGCGGATTCAGGAGGAAGAAGCTGCCGAGGTCAGCAGCATGGTACGCACGGCCAATGTGACCCCGGAACAGCTTGCCGCTCTGCTGTGACAGTCGGCCAACACTACCCCGAACCCGGCTGCACTGGCAGCGGTGGGAGTTTCGTTTGAGAAGGAGGAAAATGAAGATGAAGTTTAAGAAGTTTGGTGCACTGCTGCTGTCGGCGGTGCTGTGCATCGGTATGGCCGCTCCCGCTTTCGCCTATGAGGGTGATACCGCCCCGGTGGAGGAGCCTGTTCTGCCGGAAGTCGTGGAGGAAGAAGATGCCGTTACCATCACGGATGAGGAAACGGGCGCACTGACCCCGGAGGGCAATCTGTCACTGGTGGATGATTACCACACCAGCTATTCCGATGGCAGCGGGCAGCAGTTCATCACGCTGGTCAGCAAGTCGGGTGCGACTTTTTATCTGGTCATTGACCGTAATGCCAAGGGACAGCAGACCGTCCACTTCATGAATCTGGTGGATGAAGCCGACCTTCTGACCCTGATGGAAGAAGAGGATGCCGAAGCCTATACTGCTGAAAAAGAAGCTGTGGCGCAGGCCGAATTGGAACGGAAGCTGGCCGAGGAAGAAGCGAAAAAGGCAGCGGAAGAAGCAGCCGCATCCGGTGCTGAACAGCCGAAAGAAAACAAAATTACAAAGTATGCAGCCGCCTTTTTGAGTGTGCTGGCATTGGTCGGCTTGACAGCGGGCAGTGGCATCTATGCCTTTATGAAGCAGAAACAGAAAAAGCAGGCCGAAAAAGAAGCCCTTGACCCCGATGAAGATTACACCGAGGACAAGGGCGATTTTGAGATTCCGATGGAGGATGA
>OMDC01000712.1_pt1 | contig 13763 bp, 7 predicted proteins | sample 1674201 | NCBI WGS metagenome assembly OMDC01 (sample SAMEA103958152, study PRJEB25191) | human gut metagenome | biome: human-associated habitat [ENVO:00009003]; feature: intestine environment [ENVO:2100002]; material: feces | place: Germany | collected 2013/2015 | reverse complement strand
CAGAATATAAGTCTTGGATTAAGACTAATGTTACAATAGCTAGTGGTTCTGTAGGTGAAAATAATCTGGACGTTGATATTACAGATAACGCAGGTGATGTCGCTATTAATTCAATTACTTTCACCAATGGTGCTACTACTACTGCTACACTACCGACAGATTATCAGCAAAAGGTTATGGACAGAGTCGGTACCATTAAAGAGTATAAGAATGGTGAATCTTATTACTTTGTTCGTATCAAGCACTTTGGCGATGATTTGACTCCTTGGCATGTAAGCGAATCGGTTATGCCTTCTTCTGCTACTGGAATTTATCCAGCAGGTGCTAACCAAGACAATAACTATTTGGGCCGTTATGGTGTGCTTCGTAACAACTGGTATAATATCCAAATAACCGGTGTTAAGGGATTAGGTTTTTCAGAAGTTCCTGATGTTACTCCTGATCCTGATGATGAACTTGAGTCTTACATTGCAGTACGTATCAACGTCCTCTCTTGGGCTAAGCGTACACAGGGTGCTATTTTGCACTAAGATGTAAATACATTATAAGATAAAATATAGAAAGCAATAATTGATTAGCGATATGATAGCGCAGAAGATAAATAAATGGTTGAAGGGTGTCATGGCAGCTGCCATGACCCTAGCCGTCGCAACCTCATGCCACGATATGTGGCACCAGGACTACAGCGATTGTCCTAATGGTGTATATGTGAAGTTTAAGTATGATTACAACCTCCAGCGTGCCGACATGTTCAACGACCATGTTGGACAGGTAACGCTGTATGTATTCGACGAGAACGGAAACTATATTACCCAACAGACCGAGACGAATTCTGCGCTATCATCGCCTCTCAAAGACCCAAATTACGTGATGCACGTCGAGAACCTGCAGCCAGGTAAATATCAGTTCCTTGCCCTTGCCGGACAGAATGCATACGCCGACCAGTTAACTTCAGGCCGTGCCAAGTTCGTTCGTACCGCTCCATCGGCTACAGGAGATAAGATGCAGAAACTGGAAGTGAATCTCGACCATGAAAATAGGGGAGAGTATGATGAGGTTGTCAACAACAGCCTTCCTCTCGATACCCTCTGGCATGGTAAACAGCTGGAGGCAGTAGAGGTTTCATCCTCAAAACCTTCTTATGCAACCATCCCTCTGGTGCGTGATACCAAGAAAATCAACGTGGCGCTTCGTGACCTTGACTCTCCACAGGATATGGATGTCAACGACTACACGATGACCATCGAAGACCATAATGCCCGCATCCTTTGGGATAACTCTCTCGATGAGAGCCGTAAACTCATTTATACCCCTCATGCTACATGGAATACGGTAGATGAGACTGAGCAAGGCAAGATAGCCCATGCTGACTTTATGACTTCCCGCATTTTGAAGCACGAAGATTACAACCTGGATGGGCGACTCCTCATTAAGAGTAAGGAGACCGGAAATGCGGTAGTCAATGTAGATCTGCCAGACCTCTTGAGTCGTCTTCGCACCAGCGAGGAGTACAGTTACAGTGCACAGGAATTCCTAGACCGTGCCTATGATTACAAACTTCAGTTCTTTATCCAGGGTGGCAAGCTCAAGTATTGCTACATCACCATCAGCGTGAATGTACTGAGTTGGAGCAAGCGCATCCAGTTCGAAGAACTCCATTAAAACTCTCGAATCCAAATAGAATCGAAAATAAAAAATATTAGTCCTACTGGCTTCTTGTAAGCCCTAAAATATAAAGTATATGTTTAAGATGAAATCGATAATCCGCTCATTGCTAGTCCTTTTACTGGTAATGTCCTTCACGTCCTGTGTGAGAGACAATATCAGTGACTTTCCTATTGCGAATGATAATAGTAAGGTGTTTTTGTCTGTTTCTATAAACGTAGCTGGTGAGGACTCACGAACAACAAGAGCGGAAGATTATTATTTTGAACCAAAACCTTGGGGTGGCGAATCGGGTAATGGCGATCATAAAGGAGAAAAATATGAACAAACCGTAAATAATATGTCAATGTTGTTCTTCCATCCTGCCAAGAATGATTTGACAGATGGCGAGGCAAGAATAGAAAAAGTAATCTACTTCCCTAATGTGTCTTCTGATGGCACACGTACATTAGCAGTAGAGGTAGATTCGAAGTTCTTGAATGATACTAAACTCCGTTTTTTAGTTGTTGCTAATGTTGGTGATTTATCTGCTTATCAAGGACGTAAGTTGTCTGATGTCCGAGATCAGTTGATTACTGATGTTTTTAATCGTGCAGATAATCCAACGTTTAATAAAAGAGGAGAATTAGATGGCTATTCTACCTTCGTGATGTCTTCTCATGGACAGAGCTCATTGACATTTAAAAGTGGATCCGGTACGGAGGATGATCCTTATCTTATCGACCATATGATAGAGCGTTTGGCTGCAAGAATAGACCTCATGCCACATACTGAACTTTATGAGTCTAATAAAAAAACTGGTCTCTGCAAATATTGCTATAATGTTAAGCAGGGTACTGATATAATTGGTGGTTTTGTACTGGAGTATGTCCGTCCTTATAACGTATTGACTTCACAGGAATATGTCTTCAAACGTACAGCTACGGATGCATCATTGGCTAATTTAAAGTATCTTGGACAGGAAGAAGCTGATAGAAATAAACAGAACACTAATTATGTGGTGGATCCTACCTCTCTAAATAAGAGCGAGGCTACTTTTAAATATCCTAAGAATACAGATGAGTATTGGGCAAATGCAACTTATGAAGATTTCTATCAAACACGTATTGCACATAAAACCCATACGAATTCTATAGGTGGAAAGGCTACTTTCAATCCGGAAACCGACTATTATATCCTCGATTATGTAAAAGAGAATACCTCTTTTGATAATAATGAGAAATATGCTACAGGGCTTGTCTTTAAGGGAAAGTATTATGAAGCTGATGACTGGGATGCAGAAAAAAAAGAGCCAATAGCTGGTCATGAATCGAAAGGTAAAGATAAGGCTTACACCTACGTCATTCGCCATAGCGACCCAACGGGAAATGGTACAACTAATGATATAATGCATTACGGCATAGTCCGCAATAACATTTATCGAGTTCGTATCGATGGAATCACCGGTAAGGGACCGGATGGAATGAAGGTAACCCTCAACGTGAGAAAATGGGCAACCTATACTCACGAAGAGACAACAATGTAAAGACAAACAGATAAACAGAACGTATAGTTTGAAATTAAACTTTCAGAGAAAATGAAAACGATTAGAACGATACATACGGCATTGATTCTGATGGTGCTAGCCTTTATCTCGGCTTGCTCCACAGATAGTGCTGACCCTATACAGGGAGACAGTGGAGGCGATAACCCAGGCGACAAGGTTACCGTCCACATGACTCTTTCTACAGCTTCCTCTTCCGGAACCAGAGCTACGTTGTCATGGAATGATGGCATAGATGCAGAAAACATGAAGAGTTGGGTAGTAGCCTTTGTGAAAGACAACAAGGTTGTTTCTTTTGCAGAGAACAACAATGTATCGGATGGTAATCGTATAAAAGATGAAGTCACAATCAAGGATCTTCCTAAAGAAGAAGCTACCTATCAGGTTTATTCCTTCGCCAATCTAACAGCAACAGAACTTGGCATCTCAAAAGATGCAACCGTCACTTTTGATGATAAGAAATGGAAGATGGATGGTAATGGTTTCGATGTTACTACCGAAGGCATTCCTATGAGCAATAAGCAGGAAGTAACGATAGATGCTTACGGTAAGCCAAGCATTTCAGAACTTTGGGTAGTAAGAATGCTGGCAAAGGTTACATTAAAGTTTAAGAATCCAAGTAAAACAGATTTAGTAATCAACGATATTACCATCAGCGATATTACAAAGAACAGTAGTAAGAATGGAGATAAGGAGAATATCAAACTTCTGCCGAATCATACCGATGCTGATAAGGATCAGGTGGTATGCACTCCGAATCTGGTAGGGCAGGCTGCAACAGAGAATTATACTTATAAGTTGTCTTCGCCAAAGACGATAAAGGCAGGTACCGATTATAATACAGAGAATGAGATTTCATTCTATGTGAATGAAAGCGCAGCGGGCAATACTTCCAAGTATTTCATCATCAACCTGAATACATCAACAGGAGTCAAGCGTTACGCCCTGTTCCAGGATTGGACAACGATAGCACGCAACGACCATCACATTCTCCCCATCTCATTAGATGATTACAAGTTGAAGTTTGATGTTCAGTCCTTCTCTGCCATCGGTCTCTATCCATCCATAACAGATAACGGAACCACTCTTTCCTATACCTGTTATTATCCGGAAGAGGAATTCCATATCCAGCCAAAGGTAGTAAAGGCAAGTGATGACACAGAGGTAACTGGTATCGATAATACCAAAGTAGAGTGGCAGTTAATCAAAGAAGAAGGTATGGCTGATGAAACAGCTAATGCCAAGTTGGTGTTTAAAACTATTCCATCATGGAATACAACCACCGGCTATTTCGAAGGAACCTTTAATGATGATGCTGCCGACAAGCAGCAGGCACTCTATAAGGTTACAGTCCCAGTACCGGGCAAAACAGACAAGTATCTTACATACAAGATACTTTTCACCAAGGATTTAAGCAGCTTTGCAGCTCGTAAACATTATACACGTAATTACTATCGCTATGAATAAGATTAAAAACATATATCGTACTCTCATCCTCCTTCTTTCATTGGTTATGATGCCAGTGGAAGGAAGTGCTAGTGATGGCTACTTTGCAGGCACAACACCTATCGTGATAAAACTGAGTGATTATATCATGAATCATTACGATTATGCATGCTTCTATTTTGATAGGGGTGGTTCTAAACTTAATATCGATGGATGGAATATATACAATGACCGACCGTTGGATCACGAAATAGCGGGTTATGATTGGGCAGGACATAGAAAAGATAATAATTATGTGTATTATAATAAATCTGAAGCTTTAAAAAATTATTTATCAGCTGTCTATGAGGAACTTTTTCAGTATAAAATAAACTCTAATAGTGAGAATATCCATCAAACAAAACTCGTTCTCCTCCTTTCTAACAATCCTGATCTTGAAAATCAGAAAGAGAATCTTGCCGGCGTCAAGAAGATGGAGTTCGATCTTTATACCGAAGAGGGTTTGAAGTCTTCTGCGGTTAAATATGGCAGTAAGTCAACTGACTTTTCTAAAGCAGAAAGTACTTCTATAATCCCTAAGTCTGCGACATCTACCAATGTAACTTTGCCTGATTTCAATGCCAAGTATTTGCGTTGGCAGTTGTTTGATTCTGAGACTGCTACTACTCCTGTTGCTAACATAACAGATATATTGAGTAATTCTTCATCATTAGTTAAAGGTTCGGATTTGATTTACTATGCAACTGATATTGCTGGTGAAGCTGCCCGTACTGTGACCTTTGATTTCTCAAAACTTGCAGAAGGAGCTAATGTAGAGAATTATGTCTTGAAGTGTACCTGGGCAAATAATAATGATGATGATGCCAAGGTGGTAACATATAATGGAAAAACTTATATCCTTCAGGAGCCAACGCTTAATGGTGAATATACCTTTAAGTTTGTAAAGCAGGAAACACTTGATGCAACTTCTCTGGTGCTTTCTGCCGATAATGTAGGTGCAGCTCATACCCATCAGGTAGATGCAATCTATAAAGACGGGAAACTTGAGGTAAGTTTGAAAGATGTAGTTCCTGATATCCTTTCTGATTTTGGTGTTGCTGATAAGAAAGATGTCAGCAACTTCTATATGCGTTGGGTATTGGCTGATAAGAACGGCAATATCCTGAGTGCTACTTCCAGTAACAGCGCTTTGGCTTTGCGCAAAACTTCTGATGGTGCGGGGTATTATACCTTGTTGTCAAAAGAGGGTTCTTCTTTATTGCCTAATGGATTGAATGTAACTTTCGAGTTGCCTTCCGGTTCTTCATGGTCTTCTGATATGAAGGTATATTGTTTGTTGACCAATGACCTCACTGACCATGAAGCGAAATATGGCGTCATTACAAAAGAGCCATCAGCTTTCAAGAGCAAGATAAATGTAAAACTCTACTCGCCAGCAGATCTCCCATTCAAACATTACGAAGGTATCGCCAATAAAAAGGGAGATTGGGATAGGGTGAATGGCCATACCTATCAGAAGACCCATGAGTGGGAGTATTATTACTATGTTGATGGAAACGAAACTGATAAGCAGGTTCTGTTAGAATTGCCTTTCCAGTATTATGGAGGATCAGGTAATAATCTTGAACCTCGTGGTTATTTCCGTTGGTATAATTATGATACTGATGCAGAGTCTTCCCATCTTAGTGTGTGTAATTCGACACAAACCAAATTATCCAAGAAGGGCAATTGGGGATTATTCGCCAATAATATCGGCGCAAATCCTTGTAGCAACCTGATAGGTGTATATTACAATACTTCCCATGTTACTGATTCATGGACGGGGGAGACTATTGCCTGTGATGTAAGTAGATATATTGATGGAATGGATGAGTCAAAGACTTATCTGCTCCATGAACCTACTTTGTCAATCCGTTACATCTTTCATATTCTTCCTAAGAAGAAGTTGGCAGATGATATCAAGGCCGCATTGTGCAATCATGATGATGGAAATTACACTTATGAAGATAATAAAAAGGTAACATTCGGTTATAAAGATGAGAATTCTGTCACTACTTTGCGTTTGCAGTTAAATAAATTGGAACGATATGCATTTTATCCGATGACATCTGATGGCCTGAAAAAGGTTGTATATAATAATGATATAACTGATGCAGATTTTGATATGTCAAAATATGTGTCTGTTCCTGCGTATGCAAGCATTGAATGGCGTGTTTATGATATTACAAAAACAAAATATTGCAAATTGTCTGGTGTGGGTCGTTTCCTTGATTTAACTGTCAAGAAACTGAATGATGCTGATTGGCTTAATTTAGACGATTCGAAAGTTGATGCTGCAGCTAAGCCGGTTATAGGTAAGGGTATCCCTGTTTATGTGGTTGCTTATTTGCAGGCAGAAGGAAAAAAGTGTCCTGTAGCTAACTTTGATGTTCGTTTTATGGATTTCCATCCTATGACTCACGATCAGATAACTGCTGCGGGTTATAATAATAGAACCATATCCTATCTTGACGAACATTATAAACCAGCGACGAAGCCTATTTCATTTGACGATGATGATGATGAGCAAACTTTGGCTAAGCCAACATCTCCTGATGATAACCAGGACCGTTTGCCATCAAGATGGGATTGCCGTGCTTATAGCTTTGTTTATCGTGATTTGATAGACTATGATGCAGCTGTTACTGGTTATCTTGGTATCGGTCATTCACCGCTCCATGGAGATTATGGCTTGTATAAATCTGCCAATCTTTCTGGTATTTCAGGAAATGGTAGTGGAGGTACCGATGGTTATGTATGGTGGGACAATGGTACCTTGTATGATCGTACATACGAAATGACGAATGGGTCTCAGTATGGACATTTCCTTTATGTAGATGCTTCTGATGAGAGCCGTCAGATTGCAGCAGCTGATTTCAAGGCAGATCTCTGTACGGGTATGCAGATGGCCTTTTCTGCTAATGTTGCAGATATGACCAGTGATTCTGGTGTACTTCCACAGGTTATGTTTAAACTCTATGGTATGGATTATGATGCAGAAGGAAATATAAAAAGCCAGAAGTTGCTTCATTCTTTCTCTTCGGGTGATTTTAAGACCAATGTTGATAATCCTAAAAAAGGCATCTGGTATCAGGTTTATGGTAAAATCATTATTCAGAAGGAATCGGGTGTCGAGAATTATTCGGAATTTAGAGTTGTCATTGATAACTATTGTCAGAATACAGATGGTGCTGACTATGCCATAGATGACATACGTATCTATATCGAATCGGCCAAGGTACAGGTGATTCAGGAGAAGCCTATTTGTGATGGTGCTGCAACGGGAACCATCAAGCTGAAGATTCGTGCTATCCACGAGACCTTGAATGCAATTTTGGGTCATACAGATACAAATATCTATTTCAGATTTGTGGATGAAGATGGAAAGCCTGTAACAGGCGATGGACTTTATTCATACACCTTAACGGATAGAAAGAATGGTACAACGAAGAATGTTCCTGGTTCAGAATATGGTACAGTAAACGTATACGATTCAGAGGAAAAATGTAAGAACTTTGATATCGATGGTACTAATATGATTGAGCAAGATAGTGAAGGTGAAACCTATATCGTCATTAGTAATAAAGACTATCCCCTTGAAGTGGGGAAGAAGTATTACGTATCTGTATCTACAGAAGATCCTGCCAAGGGAAATGCTAACTGGGGAACACCTGCTGAGGTCTGCTCGTTGTACAGTAACTGGTTTGAAATGGTTAGCCAGCATCCAATCATTACTGATACTTATGGTAACGTCATTACGGATTATAAGATTCCTTGCGATGCAGCTGATGATTATGAGATAAAAATCAAAGGTCAATTGGTTACAACTGACCCTAACACAAGTGGTAAGATAACATTGGATGGTGTTAAGTTCTACTGGTATCTTGATGGTACGGGTGAAGCAAACAAGTTGAATCCTTCAGAACCTGCCAACAATGAAATCAAAATCAGTAAGGATAAGCTTACTTTGGGTAAAACTCATAATATATATATGAAGCCTGAAGGAACTCTGAATGATGGCTATATTGAATATATTGCGCCTAATGGTAAAAAGTATCTGTTGTGTACTGGTGCAATACCAGTCCCATTGCGTGTGATGCTGGATGGACCACAGCTTAACTTCGGTTTCAACGATGTGGATTATCCATTCAATGATGGAAGTTATGAGGCTTCGCTTCGTATCGGTTTGCCGCAGCTGGAGAAGTTGAAGGCTTCTAATGGATATTTGAAGGTACCTCTTCATAGTGCTACGATGAAAGATGGAACAGCTATAACTGAGCCACTTACTTTCATTGATGATAGTAGAACTCCTGCTATTACTTCGAATAAGGTAATTGTTGCATCTACTAATGATCCTTTATGGGAAACGAAGTTGAATACTCAGGTTGCAACATTGGAGAACGAAGAGCTGCCTGCTTTTAATAAAAAGACTCAGACTACTCTCAACCTCAAGTTTGAAAATGATGCAGTTGCTAATTTCCACGAGGGATATTACTATGTACTCCGATTCGCTTACGAGAAGAGAGCAGCTACAGCTGGAACTACCAACTGCCCTGGCGAGTCTTATCTCAAGGTGAAGATTGTACCGGAGTTCATTACCTGGACTCCTACTGCCGATGGCGGAATGAATGCCAACTGGAACAATGATGATAACTGGCATCGCTCATCATCTACTGAATTGTATGATAAGGATTATACCGATTATCAGACTTATGGTAGCAGTACTTCTGCGGCAGCATCTGCATCGAAGGTAGAGATTCCTACTCAAAACAGCTATGTGCCAATGAAGTTTACCAAGGTAACCATCGGCAATCTGAATGGTTTGCCATTCCCTGACCTCGGTAATGTGGTTTACCGTAGCACCAATCAGATTGCTACCAAGCTGACCAATGGCAAGGGTAATGAAGCTACGAAGTATATCCAGTATGATATCATGGCGTTCTGGAATGAGGCAGATGCTGATAAGGGATTGGAAGCAGGTAATCTGAAGTGCGAGAAGTTCTATGGCAATACCTGCCATCAGATTTACTTCAAGCCTCAGGGCGAGCTTCGCGACCAGTGCTATCTGGTATATGACAAGGCTTGGGTAGAGAAAGAACTGGAGCCTAACAAGTGGTACACCATGGCTTCGCCTCTGCAGTATATCTACGCCGGTGATATGTATGTGCCAGCAAAGGATGGACGACAGGAAACCAAGGCGTTTACGGATATCACGTTTGATACGAATGTATATAGCCGGAGCAAGTATCCGGTTTATCAGAGAGCTTGGATGAAGAGTGATGTGAAGGAAATCACACCTAAGAGTGATTATCCTGCATCTCATTACCCAAGTGTAGCTGCTCCAGAAAATGTTGATATGAATCTCGGCTACTGGAGCCATGTATATAATAGGGTGGATGAGAGCTATGCCGCATATGGAACCTTCGGTGGTTTCTCTATCAAGGCGGGTAATGCACTCCTCCCGAAGGATAAGACAAAGAAGGCGCTCCTCCGTTTGCCAAAGGAAGATATCAGCTATCAGTACTTTGATTATAATGGTAATGAGAATTCTTCAAGCAAGACTCGGGTTGCGAAAGATGCTTGCCATGGTAAATTTCTCGTAGCTTACAGTAATGAAGAGAAGACATTCGCAGAGAAGACCCAGGCCTTGGGAACAGATAACGCCAGTGGATTCTATCTCGTTGCCAATCCATATACCTGCTCTATCTCGATGGCTAAGTTCTTCGAGGCTAATACTGGTTTGCAAAAGGCAATATGGATGGTAGAGAATGGTGAGGTGAAGGCGATTTCCAATGCAGAATTGGATAAGCAGAACTATGCTATCCAGCCTACCCAGTCGTTCTTTGTCAAGAAGAAGGAAGGCAAAATGGTAGAAAATGTAAGGTTCACTTCTGCGATGTATGTTGATCGTACTATCACTCCTGGCCTGTTGATGGCATCAGACTATGTCAAGAGCATTGAAGCAACGACAGAGAATTCCAGCGGCCAGACCTCAAAGGCACGCATTGCTTTGCGTCCGGAGGCTTCTGCCGACTATGATGATCAGGAAGATGTGGATCTCTTGTATGACCAGAACCTGAAGGATATTCCGCCGGTTTATACCGTTGCCGGTAACGAGGCGGTGGCTGTGAATGCAGTTCCTGAGTTGTCCTGGATTCCGCTCGGTATCGTGAGCCAGCAGGCAGAAGAGGTTTCACTCACCCTGAAGGGTGTGAACAAGCTCGATGCTCCGGTTTATCTCTATGATGCTGCATCGGCAAGCTTTACAGAAGTTCATGAAGGCGAGGCTGTGAAGGTGAAGGCGGGTGACCACGGAAGATACTTCCTCACCCAGACCCGTACCCCAACCGGCATCGACTGCATGGAGGCTGAAGAACAGAGCGCACCGGTGAAGGTTTACTCACCAGCTGCAGGCATGATCGTTGTTTCTGCCTTGGGTAGTGAGAAACTCGACAGGGTTCAGGTATTTACATTGGATGGCAAGATGGTTCACAGTTATCAGTTGCCTGCCAAGCAGAGAATGATTCTGCGAGTTCCATCCGGCATTTACATCGTGAAGGCATCTACCCAGTCCTGTGCTCAGGCTAAGGGTCAGAAGATTTCAGTAAGATAGTATATTCTGTTTTTTAAATATCAATACTTATTTTTTTAATACCCACATTATCTGATAGCTTACTATATATAGGGGCATCTTTGTTTCTTTGGTAGAGACGAAGGTGTCCCTATCATTTTTATTATTTTTTTTAACACGCATAATTTGCTAGTTTCCAACAATTATCTTATATTTGCAAAGAGTTTCTGTGTCTCTTATGTAGAGATTCAGATGAACGACATCAAATAACGAACTTGATTCGCATGATGAAAGAGACAAATATACACTCACAGGTAACGTCCACTATTGCAGGGGACGACGGCGAAGCCGTGGCAAAAAGTGAACAAAACGCTAAGAAAAAGGTTCCGGAAAAGCCTAATGAAGGGCTTGAAAAACCTGCTGATGCAGGATGGTATGTGGCTGTAGTGAGAGTGAATTGTGAAACGAGAATAGCTGATTCTATACGAATCAATCTTAATCACAATCATGTTTGGTTTGATTACTGGATTCCCAAGGTAAAAGTAGTTTATATAGACAAACGTTCCAATAAGCGAAAAGTGAAAGAAAAGCTATTTCTTTCCACCTTTATCTTTTGCAATGTTTCTCCGAGGCAACTTGACAATATCCGCTTCCGTTCGGATGTGTATAAGATGCTGACGATGCCAGGTTAAAGGAAAATATACCAAATTCCCGATCAGGTTATTGCCAACTATCGATATTTTGTAGAGAATGATGAAGAGCCTGTCACTGCTGCCCCTGTTCCTTTGAAGAAAGGAATTAAAGTGCGAGTGGTAGCAGGTAGCATGAAAGGTGTGGAAGCATACGTACAGAGTTATAATGGCAAGAAAGCCGTCATCGGCAGCGAAATCAAGTACATCAGTGGTGCAACGCTTACGATAAGTAGAAATTTGTTGGAAATTGTAGAAAATTAAAAACTCCTCCAAAAATTTGGTAGTTTCAAAGAAAACCCTTATATTTGCAGGCAAAAAGGAGATACAATAATGAAGACAATAGATCAGATTTTGAAAATAAAGGCAGTAGTGCTTTACATTCTGAAAGCATTCCCAGAAGGAGTTGATTATATTCATCTCTTTAAGGTTATGTATTTTGCGCAGCAAGATCAGTTAAAGGAATATGGATTGCCAATCATTTACGATACCTTTGTAGCAAGAAAGCATGGTCCTGTACCAGCTTTAACCTATAAGGTGTTGCGTGGAATAGAAGGCAAGGCAGACCTTTCTTCGCCAGAATTGAAGGATTTTGCAGATTCATTGAATATAGCCATCTCTCAGGATGGTCATCAACTTGTTCTTGCTTCCAAGAATGCGGAATGCGATATGGATGAATTGTCTGTAGCTGATGTGAAGATGTTGGATAAATGGATTGAAAAGTGCAAGGATGTAGAATCCTTTGACCTATCCGATAAGTCACATGAAGACAGAGCTTGGAAACGTGCAAAACGTCAGGCGGACAAGACAGGTGAGGACTCCAAGATAACCATGTATGATATGGCAGCTGCGGCAGGAGCAAGCAAAGACATGCTATGCGTAATTCGTGACCGCCAATCAGTTCAAAAAGCATTATCATGGATTTAAGGGAGTTGCAGAAATCCTATCTTGATAATCTTCGTAAGGTTACCGAAGATAAATTAGAAATAGGTTCATTGGTACGAACAGTTATTTCTATAGAAGAAGGCTTGGTTTTCAAGGATGGAAGAAAGCAGAAACCAAAGAAATTAGTAATTATCGGAGTAGATAAAGTGAAAAAAGTATGTTATGGTTCAGTATTGGTTAATACAAAAATGAGTCCTAAGGCAGCTTATTCCGATTCTTTTCTTTCAGCCCAATATCTTCTTCATCAAACAGATTATCCTGAATTCTTGAAGTATGATAGTTTTGTTGATTGTGGCATGCTCTTTTCTATCCCATTAAAGAAATTGATGGAAGGAGAGTATTTTGGAACTTTGACCTCCCAAGATCTCCAAGGAATCTTTGAGGTTCTTAAAACAACCGAAACTCTTACTAATAAAGAAAAGAAGAGATTTGGAATTTTATAAAGTATTCTTCCCCATTCGAATGGCGACAAGTGCAGAGCGATACTGCAATGAGGAACAAAATAAAATTAAACACCATCGTATTCCGCACAACTCAAAAGATCTGCGTCATCAGCGAGATCCGCGTGCCCTTAATCCCCCCAGACCGCACAGGTCTAAGAAATCTGTGTTTATCTGTGCAATCTGTGGGACTTAAAAAGAATAAACTCCTCATTCGAGCGACGACCAGTGCAGAGCGATACTGCAATGAGGAACAAATATGGTGATTCCAACCAGCAAGCCGTCCCCATGCGTTCCCAATCAGCAAGCTATAGTAAGGCGGTCCCCATCATCAAGATGTCCCCTGGCGGTCCCATCCCGCACAATATGACGAAGACCTTTGATGGTCCGCCAACCTTAGAGCGTAGCGGTTCCGAGCACCGAGT
>OMDC01000709.1_pt1 | contig 13848 bp, 10 predicted proteins | sample 1674201 | NCBI WGS metagenome assembly OMDC01 (sample SAMEA103958152, study PRJEB25191) | human gut metagenome | biome: human-associated habitat [ENVO:00009003]; feature: intestine environment [ENVO:2100002]; material: feces | place: Germany | collected 2013/2015 | reverse complement strand
ATAATATTTTCAAATTCCATAACAACTATATGGCGACAGTAAATTACAGTTGGCGTAGTGAGGGAAATAGTGAGAATATTAAGATGGGGAGTGTTGGACAGATAAATCTTTCTTTGGCTAAGGACTTATCTGAAAAATGGAATGTCAAGTTGTCTGCAAATGACATCTTTAATACTGCCCGCAAAAATACTTTTACCATTTTCAGCGGAATGAATGATGTCTATATTGAAAAGGCTGCGATTGTAAGGGCAGTGGAATGTATCGTAAGATATAAGTTTAATACAGTTAAAACAAAATATAAAGGTAAAGGGGCAGGGAAAAAGGAAATGGATAGATTGTAAACTGTTGAAACTCTATCCATTCTGGGATATGCTTATCGATTGTTTGTCGTAGTTCATATACCCATATAAATGCAGCTTTATGCTTCAATTTAACAGGATTTTTTTTCTCCGTTTCTTTGCTAATTCCATCTTTTTCCTTAATTTTGCAGCGGAAACTCAATAATAGATATTTGTAATGGAAATAAGAATGAAGATGAAACAGGAAAAAATAAGAAAGATAGGCATCGCTTCGGCTCTGGGCCTGGTGGTGCTCGTGGTGCTGGGACTGTATGGTGCCAGCAACTATATGCTCAATTATTCGCTCAACTATCCGAAGGAGGAGAGAATGACGGCTGAGCATTGGAAGAACAGAATGAAGAACGAGTGTCCTTGGATGATTGGCTGGATGGACTCCGTGTATCAGCACCATTGCGTGAAGGATACCTTTGTCACGATGCCATCTGGCTATAAGGCGCATGCCATCTATCTCTATGCACCGAAAACTACGGAAAAGACTGCCGTGGTGGTGCATGGCTATCAGGTGCGCTCCGAGGGAATGCTGCACATCGCCTATCTCTATAATCACGATATGGGGTATAATGTGCTCCTGCCAGATCTGTATGGACATGGAGAGAGTGAGGGCGACCATATCCAGATGGGATGGAAGGATAGATGGGATGTGATCAGATGGTCGGAAATCGCCAATGAGATTTTTAAAGTGAAGAGTGAAGAACAGAGAGTGAAAAGTGAAGAACGAAAAGTGATGAATACCCGTCAGGTGATTCACGGCATTTCGATGGGTGCGGCAACCACGATGGCAGTATCGGGAGAGAAGACTCCCGATTACGTGAAGTGCTTTGTGGAGGACTGCGGCTATACCAGCGTGTGGGATGAGTTTGCTGCTCAGCTCAAAGACCAGTTTGGCTTACCTTCCTTCCCGCTGATGAATACCACTTCAGCTCTTTGCCAGTATCGCTACGGCTGGTCGTTTGCCGAGGCGCAGCAGATAGAGCAGGTTCGCAAGAGCACCAAACCGATGCTCTTTATCCATGGCGATAAGGATGCCTTCGTGCCTTACGCCATGCTTCATCCGCTTTACGAGGCAAAGACGAAGGGCAGAAAAGCCATCTTCATCGCCAAAGGTTCTGTTCATGCTATGGCATATCGCGACCATCACGAGGAATACACCCACATCGTGAAAGACTTTGTTTCAAAAGAGGAATAGGTTATTCTCCGATATGCTGTCCCACCACATATCCTGTGGTCCAAGCTGCCTGCAGATTGAAGCCGCCGGTGATGGCATCAATGTCGAGCACTTCGCCGCAAAGAATCCTGCGGCACCCCCACCAATAATTGCAATATGTAGTGATTGTGGCATATCGTATTTTTGGTTGATTAGGGTGCAAAGGTACTGCTTTTCTTTGATAAAAGAAGAAAAGTTCTCCTTTTTCTTTTGCAGATACGATAGATTTTTGTAACTTTGCGCAAAAATCATAGTATATTAAGTATCAAATAGATTTATGGCAAAAAGAGAATATGTTGAGGCCAACAAGCGTTGGCTGGAGGAAAAGGCAAAGGAGGAGGGCGTTTTGGCGCTGCCTCGTGGTATATATTATAAGGTGTTGAAGCAGGGCGACCCGAAGGGTGCACAGCCTAGCCGACGCAGCATCGTGACGGCTCATTATACCGGTTGGACCATCAATGGCAAGAAGTTTGATTCCAGCCGTGGCGGTACGCCGTTCGCCATGCGATTGAGCGACCTGATTGATGGCTGGATTGTTGCCATGCAGCAGATGCACGTGGGCGACCAGTGGGAACTTTACATCCCTGCCGAGATGGGCTACGGCAAGTTCTCACAGCCGGGCATCCCAGGCGGTTCTACCCTGATATTCGAAGTAGAACTACTGGGTGTGGGATAACCCGGCTATAGTCGGTTCAATTCATCTTCCGCACTGTTCATGCCGTTGTATCTTCCCTTGCGCTTGTTGAATTTCCAGGTTATGGTCAACTTGTAGCTCCATAGCTTGTAATCCTCAGTCTGGGAGAAGTCAACGGTATGCTCGTGGGTTCGCTCCTTGAAGAGCTGCTGATGGAAGAGGTCGTTGGCACTGAAGGCAACCTGTAATCTGCCGTCCATCCACGATTTGTTGGCACCAAGACTCCAGTTCTGAGTGGGGCTGAACTTCGTTTTGCCCACTTGTCCTCCGTTGTCAAAACTGTAGGAGAGCGACAGCTGATAGTCGTTTGGTAGTGTGAAGTAATTGTCAAACGATGCATTCCAAGTTGCTCCGTTGTAACTGATTAGCTCTCCATGATCATTTACGGAGAAGCGCTGGTAGGTGATGCTTGCATTTACATTCGGACGCCAGCAGCCGAAGACGTGACCCCAGTTGAGATATGCCATGTATTTCTGAATCTTGTTGATGTTCATGAATGTACTCACGTATCTTACGGGCTTGTCCTCCGGCACTTCATGAATGTACATGATGGAGTGGTCGATACGGGTGTATCTCAGCATTCCCATGAAGTCTTTCCACTGCACCGAGTAGGTCAGACGATAGGTGTTGACAGGCTGTAGCTTCGGATTGCTGATTTGATACTGAAAGCGCGAGATATAGTAGATGTTCCCACTGAGCTGACTGAAAGAAGGTCGGGCGGTGGTAGTTCGGAAGCTGAGCGAGTGATGCCACGATGGTTCGTTGAGAGTGATACCGAACGATGGAAACCACTGGTCGTAATGGCGCTCCATATTGTCGGGAGATTCCTCCGACAGATTGGTGTATCGGGATGTGAGATGCTCGTATCGGATGCCTGCCCACCAGCTCCATCTGCCAGCTTCACCCTGATATTGCAGGTAAGCTGCCGTCTTGGTATCGTGGTTTTTGTATTCCGTAGTTCCAAGCATATCGGCAGAACTTTCGGTTTTTCCCTTACCTTCCATCAGACTCCATTCGCCACCATAGTTGATGGAATGTTTTTCAGAGATGAGTTGTTTGACTTCGATTCTTCCACTATAGATATCGTAGCTCGAATTGGAGCGGTTGAGGGTTTCCTGCATCTCGCTACCTTCTTTCTCCGTGATAGGCTGTCTGTCAGAATCCTTGTTTCTGGCATAGTCCAGATAAATCTGTGATGAGAAATTCTTCGACCATTTAGCCAGATGGAAGAGGTTGAAGTGGTGACTGCGCTGGTGTCCCCATTGCTGGCTCTCCGCATCAAATACTTCATCTCGCCATCCGCATCAGAAAGCTTCATCTCGCTGTTTGTATCTTCTCCTGCTGGGTTAGGATAGCGATAGTACTGCTGCTGTTTCTCGCTTCTGCCGCCATTCAGCCAAAGCCCTTCCCATTGTATTCCCACTTCGTGCTGCTTGCTGATTAACCAGTCGAAGTTGAGTTCCGTAGCGTTGTAATTTGCCTTGTTCTTGCCATGGCGGTCGGTTCCGAAGAGATATTCGCCATCTTTGGCTCTTACGAGCGCTTCCTGTGGCTGATGCACATTGTATCGGTTGTCTGTGTAGCCGTAAAATCCTGTGAGCGAAATCTTCTTCGTTACCCAACCCAGGGTCAATTCCTCGTGGTTGGTGTTCACCTCGCTCAATTTATCATACACCTGCATCTTGCCGAATATACCCTCGTCTGTTCTTCTCGTCAGGATTCTCAGTACGGCTCCCGTCGTTGCATCATATTTTGCACCAGGAGTGGTAATGAGTTCTATTTCATCTATCAGCTTCACATCGAGATGAGAGAGTTCGGCAGAGGTAGCCTTCTTGTCGTTGAGATAGATGGTGGGTGCTCCCAGTCCGTTTACTTCCAGAGTTCCATCGGAGGCTTGTTTCATGCCGGGTATGTGCTTCAATACATCTTCCAGCGTTGGCTCCTTTGCCAAAGGAGTATTGCGGACACGGGTAACCAGGGCATCGTTTCTCATCTTGTACATCGGGCGATGACCTGTTACGGTTACGGCTTGAATCTCGGCCTCCTTATCAGCTTTGATCGAATCTTTTTCCGTCAGTACCGAGTCTGCGGAAACTCCGGATGCTGGGAATTTCGCATTTTGTGCAGTTGCACAGGTGGCGGTGGCTAGCATCGCGCATAAAACTGTTTCTTTCTTCATTTTCTTCCTTGTTTTTGTTTTCGTTTGCAAAGGAACAGCTTTTCGGGCTCAAAATCGCAAATAATCATTACTGAAACATTACGCTGGCAAAATAATCTTGCTTCACCTTATTATATATAGTGAAATCTTCGTACCTTTGCATCGAAAAAAGAAAAAATGATATGAATAGAAGAATCAAACAAGTCTGGCTGCTCGCCATCCTTTCCTCTTTCCTGCTGATAGGCTTGCAGACCTATTGGCTCTACAATAGCGTGACCTATTCGATGGGAGAGATGGGGAAGAAAAACGCCGAAAAGGCGGAACAGGCGATTATTGCCTATCTGACAAATATCGGAGCGGCGGTAAAAGAAAAATCACATATCGGTTATGTCGTCTCGGCATATTTTTCAGACTTCAAGGGTCCTTGTACTACGGTTTGCTCTCCGCTGGATACGGATACAATCATTGGTGGAGTGGTGTATCGCAAGCCGGGATTCGGTAACGTGATGGAGAAGAGAGATACTTTCGATTTGCGTGAGACGGATTCCAACAATTCTTTTGATTGCCTGAATACTTACATCACTTACCAGCTTACCCGTTTTGACAAGGCGCATTTTGATCGTTTCGTCAGTAGGAAACTGGGCAATGATTTCATCGGGGCAGAGATGAAGACGGGAAAGCATCGTCTGTGGCAGACAAGAATCGTAGAGCCTCCTACCTTGTTTCATCACGAAATGTTGGTGGAAGTGCCTTTCAATCCTATCCAGTATCAGTCGATGCAGATGAGGATGCAGGTGCCGATGCTGCCCATTCTGAAGGGAATGATGTGGCAGATGATAGGAAGTCTCCTAGTTACCATCATGCTTCTCCTGAGCATAGCTTATCTCATCAAGGTGATGCTCCTGCAGAAGAAGGTGGATAAGATGCGAAGCGACTTCGTGCATACGATGATTCACGAGTTGAAGCGCCCCGTGCAGACGCTGAAGATGTGTGTATCCGTATTTTCTGCCCAAAAGACAAACACAGAAAAGGCAGATTTTGAAAAGACAGATGAGAAGGATGAGAATGCCCTTATCATGGAGACCGTAAGAGAGGAGAGCGATAACCTGACCGCCTATCTCGCCAAACTCCGGGAAGTAATCAGGGCAGAGGAACATATCCCGCTCCAGATAACTTCTTTCGATATCCATGCCGCCTTGCAGAATCTGGTGGCTGTGTATCGAAAGAACAGACAGAAGGAGGTGAATGTTTCGCTCGATTACCAGCGCACTTCCGATAGGATGATGGGAGATAGAGACCAGCTTCTGAATGTGGTCAGCAATCTGATGGAGAACTCGGTGAAGTATTCCGGCGATATTGTCAATATCCATGTTGCCTGCCGAGATACCGAGAAGGAGGAAGTCATGATTTCTGTATCAGATAATGGCATCGGCATCTCGTCCGATGAACAGCAGAGAGTCTGGACGAAGTTCTATCGTAGCAATGCTTACCCGGATATGATGCAGCCGGGCATCGGATTGGGTTTGAGTTTTGTGGATATGATTGTGAAGGCCCATGGGGGCAGGAAAATGATGCAGAGCGAAGTGGGCAAGGGAACCAGAATTTCAATCGTCATCCCGCAGCACTCCTGATGCATCCGGTTTAACGCTATAAACAATAGGAAAAATGATCAAGATATTATTTGCAGACGATGACTTGAAGTATTCCATGTTGCTGAAGAGTTTCCTGCAGCAGCAAGGCTACGATGTGACTTATGCCGGCAATGGCAAGAAGGCATGGGAGCAGTTCCCGGAGGTGAAGCCCGACCTGGTATTGCTCGACATCAATATGCCTGAGATGGATGGCTATGAGGTGGCTGAGCGCATCAGAACCATCGACCCGAAGGTGCTTATCTTCTTTCTCACCGACCGTACGGAGAAGAACGATCGACTGAAAGGTTTCTCCCTGAAGGCAAACGATTATCTTGCCAAGCCCTTCTATCCGGAAGAGTTGCTGGCAAGAATAGAGGAGCGGTTCTCTATGAATGAGAGTGAGACGATAGAAGAGGAGGTGTATCATTTCGGAGAAACCACCTTCTGCTATAACAACAATGAGCTTCGTACCCGTTCCTCTCGTGTGCTCATCACCAGCCGACAAGCCGACATCCTCCGTCTGCTGGCGAAGAATATCGGCAATGTAGTAAGCAAGGAGATGATACAGGAGGCGGTGTGGGGTACCGTGAGCTATGCCAACTCCCTGGCTGTGAATGTGCAGATGACGTATCTCCGCCATGCTCTTCAGCATGATGCGACCGTTAAGATTGAGTCGCTGAAGAAAAAGGGATACGTACTTACTCTCTTATCTGAAGTATAGTAAATACCTCTTTTATCCGAATTATAAAAAAGTTAATCCGAAACAGTGGCTATTTCTAGCCAGTCTGTCTCGGATCTTTTTTATTTGCGGATGAAGTGGTTTATTCCTCTGTTTTTGCCATCATCTTCTCATAGAGTCCATCCACGATGGAGTCGGCGAGCGAGATGTTGGGCACCATGATGTTTTCACACTTTAGGTATTCGCATGCCTTGAGGAAGATCTCAGCGGCAGGAATGATGACGTCGGCACGGTCTTCCTTCAGAGAGAAGGAAATCTCGCGCTCCTCGATGCTCAGGGGTTGCATCATCGAGTAGAGACGCTTCAGTTCGGCAAGCGTCAGGTTTTTGGAGTCCTGCTTGCTGTGGCGTGCCAGCTTGTTCAACTTGTTGATGTTGCCACCCGAACCGATGATCTTGATGTCGCCGTATTGCTCAGCATATCTCGTCAGGTTCTCCTTGAAGAGTTTTTCGGTTTCGGCAGTCACCTTGCCGCTCAGCATTCTCAGCGTACCCATGTTGTAGGAATAGCTCTCGGCGAGAACACCATCGTGGATGATGCTCACCTCCGTGGAACCACCGCCCACATCGATGTAGGCAAAGCTGCCCTCGTTGGAGTCAGTTTTCTCTACCAGGTTATTGTAGAGGAGCTGTGCCTCCTCCTGACCCTTGATGATTTCGAGTTTGATGCCGGTTTGCTTCTCTATCTTCTTGAGCACCTTCTTGCCGTTCTCGGCATCGCGCATGGCTGAAGTGGCACAGGCGCGAAATGCCTCTACATCATTGAGTTTCATGAATTGCTTGAAGCCCTTCATCATGTGGAGCATCATCTTCTCACGCTCCTTGGAAACCTTTCCCAGGGTGAAAACATCCTTACCCAATCGCAATGGGATGCGGATGAACATGAGTTTCTTGATGCGGTCTTCCTCTCGGCTTGCCTCGGGATCGAAGCGCTTGATGAGGAGTCGGGCTCCGTTGGAGCCGATATCAATGGATGCTAAATTCATCATTATTTATATGCTTTATTATTTATATGCCTTATAAAGTTCTTCCTGGCTGCGGAATGGCTCGCCTTCTACAAATTCCTTGCCGCCCTTGCCATCTACCACTCTGCCGTTCTTCGTATCTCTCATACCATAGGAGATGGTACGGAGCAGGTCAGCCTGCATATCTTCGTCATATACCGGGGTGAGAACCTCGATGCGGTTGATGAGGTTTCTAGGCATCCAGTCGGCAGAACCGATGAAGTATCTTGGCTTGCCTCCGTTGGCAAAGATGAGGATGCGGCTGTGCTCCAGATAGCGGTCGATGATGCCCACGCAGTGGATGTTGTCGCTGAGCTTGGCGATGCCTGGCACCAGCGAACAGTTGCCGCGGATCACGATGTCTATCTTCACGCCAGCCTTTGAAGCTTGATAGAGCTTGGTTACCATATCGGTATCGGTGATGTGGTTGATCTTCATCTTCACCCAAGCCTCCTTGCCCTCGTTGGCATTCTTGATTTCGGTGTCGAGCATACGCAGGATGCGGCTCTTCATGGAGTTTGGAGATACGAGGAGCTCGTTGAATCGGAATGGTGAGAATGGGCGGTCGATGAAATCGAATACCTTAGCCACCTCGTTTACCAGCTTAGTACGGGCTGTCATCATCAGATAGTCGGTATAGATCTTGGCATTGCCCTCGTGGAAGTTTCCGGTTCCCACGCAGGCGATGTTGCCCTTCTTTGACTCGATATAGAGCAGTTTGGAGTGAATCTTCAGTCCTTCTACACCGAAGATTACGTTTACGCCCTCTTCCTGCATGCGCTTGCTCCACTTGATGTTGCTCTCCTCGTCGAAACGTGCCAGAAGTTCTACTACGGCTGTTACTTTCTTGCCGTTGCGGGCAGCGGTGATGAGTGCCTTCACTACCTTTGAATCCTTAGCCAGACGATAGAGGGTGGTCTTGATCGCCTTTACCTCTGGCTTGGTAGCAGCCTCTCGGAGTACACGGATGTAGCCGTTGAAGCTATGGTAGGGTACATGGATAAAACGGTCTTTCTCACGAATCTGGTCGAGGATGCTCTCGTTGGAAAGGAATTCCGGTTTCATGATAGGAGCCCATTTTTCGTACTTCAGTTCCTTGTGTCCGCAATCTGGGAACGACATTAGGTCCTTGTGGTTCTGGTATCTACCGCCAGCCAATGAAGCATCCAACTCCTTGGTGTTCAATCGCTCACGCAGTTTCTTCTGAAGTTCCTTCGGCATCTCCTGGTCGTAGATTACGCGCACGGCTTCACCCTTCTTACGGCTGCTTACACCCAGGGCAATCTTCTCCATGGTTCCGAAGTCGGCATCATTGTCCATCTCCATTTCGGCATCCTTGGTAAACTTGAAACTGAAGGCACGGTAGGTGCTCTCCTTGAAACCGAGGAATACCAGAGGCAGACAGTATCTGATTACATCATCGAGATACATGATGTTGTCGAAACCATCGCTTGCCGGTACCTTCACCCAGCGTCCATAAACCCTATCCGGTACCTTTACTACGGCGTATTTCTTCTTCTTGTCATCCTCGGCCTTTTCTACGGCAAGGTAAATGCGGTTGTCCTCCAGGGTAGAGAGGTCATCTATCTCGTTGAGCCAGATAGGGTTGACAGAGCCATTGAGTTTGTCGTAGAAAAACTGCGTGAGAAACTCCTTCTGCTCGTCGTTGAGCTGGTCTTCGGTGAGCAGGCGAACCTTGTGAACTTCAAGTTCTCGGAAAACCGTATCCACCGCTTCAGTGTATTCTTTCGAATAAGATTCATTGAGCTTATTAATTGTTTTAAGTGATTTCTTAATTTGCTGTTCGGTATCCTTGTCGAGCTTCTGGTCGAGCATGCGGTTGAGTGATGCCACGCGGACACGGAAGAACTCGTCGAGGTTATTGGAATAAATACCGAGGAAAGAGAGACGCTCCAACAATGGGACGTACTCTTTCTCTGCTTCCTGCAGAATGCGGTGATTGAAGTACATCCAACTGATATCGCGTTCTACGTATGCTTTTTTAAGTAATTCTTCTTTGGTCATAACTATTTGCTAATTATTAAGTTACTTTGTTTTCGCAGGCTCTTTCTTGGCATTGTTTTCCTTCTTTACAGAGGCTTCTTTCTTTTCAGCCTTTTCCTCTACAGCCTTCTTTTCTGGAGCAGTTTTCTTCTTCTCTAAGTTAGCTTTCTTTTCAGAAGTCTTTTCTTTCTTCTCTGCGTTAGCTTTCTTTTCAGAAACTTTCTCGTCCTTCTTGTTCTTAGAAGATTCTTTAGAGTCTTTTCCTGGTACTTCCAGAACGAGGAAATCAGTATCTCCGTCGATAAAGTGAAGCTCTTTACGGAAGAACTTGCTGCTGCCTGCTGGAACCATGATGTCGTGCAACAGGTCGCAGTCATCGAAAATATGACGGCTCAACTTGTCTGGAGTTCCTGCGAAAGTAATCTTCTTCAGTTTGTCGCATTCAGCGAAAGCGTATGCTTTGATAGCTTTCACGCTGGCAGGTACATAAATGTTATCCAATTCATCACAATCATAGAATGCATCATGTTCAATCTCCTTCACCGTACTAGGGATGATGACATGAGACAGTTGTTTCTTGCCACGGAAAGCCATCTCTCCGATAATCTCTACTCCCTCAGGAATCGTAAAACTGGCATCATGGTTCATGTAGTAAACCAAGCGCTTCTTGTCGGCGGTATAGACTGCCTCGCCGTCAAACTCAAAGTTATCGCTGTCAATCTTCTGTAAGGCGAGGTTGAGAACCAAGTTTTCAAACTTGCCGTCTTTTTTGGACTTCTTCTTAAGAATCTCCAAAATCGCTTTTTTATTTTCCTTCATAGAATCATATATGTTAATTATATTTCTTTTCGGTTGCAAAGGTACGGCGATATTTTTAAACTAGAGCGAAAAGATGATTACATGTTTGTGACGATGATGTTACAACGGTATTACGGGCATTACAATCATATTACACGCTTTGTAAACAGGCAATGTAACACATTTGTAACACTTATGTTTTGTGAAAGAAACATTTTATCCTTATCTTTGCAGCCGAAAAGAAATAGAATGGCATCTTGTAGGATTTCGATTCATAACGGGATTGCTTTCTTGTCGGTAACAATCAATGAAGGTATATATATAATAAGGTAAAAATGAAGAAGAAAACGTATCTGTTGATAGCACTGTCTATTGTGTCGATGGGAATGAATGCCCAAAACTCAGAAAAGAGTTCTCTTGGAAACGATGCGCCTGAATTCGTAAAGACGATGAAGATAGGTGGAACCATCCGTTCTAAGTATGAATACCAAACCGAAGAAGGGGAGGGACGATTTGAGGTGCGTACGGCCCGTATCAATGTAGCAGGAAATGTAACAAAGGAGGTTAGTTATAAGGCTGAGATTGATCTCTGTGATGAGGGTAAGATCAAGATGCTCGATGCCTATACCCGCATCAAACCTTGGAAGACACTGCAGTTCACCATCGGTCAGGAGCGCGTGCCATTCACTATTGATGCTCACCGTTCTCCTCATCAGCAGTACTTCGCCAACCGATCGTTCATTGCCAAGCAGGTGGGCAACGTGCGCGACGTGGGTGCCGAAATCGGATACACCTGGAATGTAGGTTTCCCTATCGTGGTGAATGCCGGTATCTTTAACGGTTCGGGTTTGACCAACCAGAAGGATTACTGGACCAAGGGCGTTAACTATTCAGCCAAGGCTCAGTTCCTCTTTCCGAATGTGAACCTGGTGTTGAGTACCCAGAAGATCAAGCCATCTGATGTTACGGTAACGATGTATGATGGTGGTATCACCTTCCACAAGGGCGGTTTCATTGCAGAGGTGGAGTATCTTTACAAGCATTATGGCAAGGATGCTTTCCACGATGTTCATGCATTCGATGGTTTCGTTTGCTATGATATTCCGGTGGCTAATCCTAAGAGTCTCATCAGAAAGGTTTCTCCTTTGGCAAGATATGATTTCATGAGCGACCACAGTGATGGTACAAGATATGGCGGTTCTGATACAGAACTGGGTGCATTGAAGATCAATGATTATAAGCGCCATCGTGTTACGGGCGGTGTAACCCTGAGTCTTGCCAAGCCATTCATCTCGGATATCCGTATCAACTACGAGAAATATTTCTATCGCAAAGGTGGTATAGCTAAAGTTTCAGAAAAAGATAAGATTGTTGTGGAGTTCATGACTAAATTTTAGTCAGGATAAAACTTGTTTTTGGATGTAATAGGCGAGGGTGTGTCATAAGCCACATCCCATACGCCCTGAAAGGGCAGAAGCTCCTAGCCCAGGGTAACACCCTGGGTTACGCATAAGCAAGAAAGACGCCCTGTAAGGGCAAAAGCTTCTCAAATACAAAGCTTTTGCCCTTACAGGGCGACTTCTTTATCCCATTATATACCCAGGGTGTTACCCTGGGCTAGGAGCTTCTGCCCTTTCAGGGCGTGCTGCTAATAACAGGGCATGCTGCTAATAATAACTATTTGTTTTTCTTACAGCATTCCCTTAGAACTAGGAAGCTCGAAGTGGTAGATGTCTCTCTTTACCGCCATTTTCAGCGAACGGGCAAGCGCCTTGAAGATGCCTTCTATCTTGTGATGCTCGTTCTCGCCCTCAGCCTTGATGTTGAGGTTCATTTTTGCCGCATCACTCAGACTCTTGAAGAAATGCTTGAACATCTCGGTTGGCATTTCGCCCACCTTCTCTCTGTGGAACTCGGCATCCCAAATCAGCCATGGACGGCCACCGAAATCCAATGCTACCTGACAGAGACAGTCGTCCATCGGCAGACTATAGCCGTATCTTTCTATTCCGCGCTTGTCGCCTAAAGCCTGCAGCAGGCATTCGCCCAATGCAATACCCGTATCCTCAATGGTATGATGTTCATCCACATAGAGGTCGCCCTTGGTGTGGATGGTGAGATCCATCATGCCGTGCTTGCCTATCTGTTCCAGCATGTGGTCGAAGAAACCGAGACCGGTAGAAATGTCGCATTTGCCTGAACCATCGAGATTTACCTTGATGTAGATATCTGTCTCCTTGGTGGTGCGCTTCACTTCTGCGATGCGGTCACCGGCAAAGAGAATCTCGGCAATCTTATCCCAGTCCATGCCGTCTTTTCCGAGAATCAGACTCTTGCAACCCAGGTTTTCGGCAAGCTGGGCATCGGTTTCACGGTCACCGATTACATAACTGTTTGCCATATCGTAGGCAGGGTTATCGATGTATTCGGTCAGCATGCCTGTTCCTGGCTTGCGCATCGGCGAGTTATCTTCAGGGAAGTGGCGGTCGATGTGCTGCTTGGCAAAGTGGATGCCTTCGCTCTCCAGGGTCTGGATGATGAAGTTGTGGACTGGCCAGAAGGTATCTTCCGGAAAGGAGTCGGTACCCAGTCCGTCCTGGTTGCTCACCATCACCAGCTCGTAGTCGGTGTGCTGGGCAATGAAGGCGAGATTGCGGAATACGCCCTTGGTGAATACCAGCTTCTCGAAGCTGTCAATCTGTTCGTCTTCAGGTTCCTGAATCAGAGTTCCATCGCGGTCGATGAAGAGTAATCTTGTCTGTTTCATGTCTCTTATATATTATGTTAATACGATTAATATTTTTCTATCTCTGTAGTTGCCATTTTCTGGCTTTCCTTCATTCTCTTCTTCTCTTCGTCTTGCACCTTGTAAGAGCCGAATTGATAGGCAAGTGAAATGCCAAGCCAGCTCAAGGCGTATATGATGAGCAGGAAGGTGATGGTGAACACCAGGAAGAGGAGTGGGGTGAAATAACCCGGCACACCGAGCGGGTCACCATCAAGCGCACCGAGCTGTGAATAGAACTGTGCGATGATGAGGATGATGGAAGGCAGGGCTGCGATAAAGGTAGCGATGCCTACGATAATCATGCCGAGAAAACTGGTCAGAAAGAAACCTCCGAAGTGGCGGAGAATGCGGAGGAGGGATTTTCCTATCTTGCGCTTTTCGTCCTTAGGACACAGTTGCTTTCTTGGCAGAAGATGCCAGAATGATACGATAGCCATTACGATAGTGGCTCCGTAAATGATGGTTTGCAG
>OMDC01000708.1_pt1 | contig 13874 bp, 8 predicted proteins | sample 1674201 | NCBI WGS metagenome assembly OMDC01 (sample SAMEA103958152, study PRJEB25191) | human gut metagenome | biome: human-associated habitat [ENVO:00009003]; feature: intestine environment [ENVO:2100002]; material: feces | place: Germany | collected 2013/2015 | reverse complement strand
CTCGCCATCAAGATTATCCGTCACATCGGAATCGTGGGTGAGTGTAACGTGCAGTATGCCTTCGACCCTAAGAGCGAGGATTATCGTGTAATCGAGGTGAATGCCCGCTTGAGCCGTTCATCAGCCTTGGCATCTAAGGCTACTGGTTATCCTCTTGCCTTCGTTGCTGCCAAGCTCGGTATGGGCTATGGTCTGTTTGAGTTGAAGAACTCTGTAACCAAGACCACATCTGCCTTCTTCGAGCCAGCATTGGACTACGTGGTATGTAAGATTCCTCGTTGGGACTTGTCTAAGTTCCGTGGCGTAGATAAGGAGTTGGGTTCATCTATGAAGTCAGTAGGTGAGGTAATGGCCATCGGCCGCAACTTCGAGGAGGCCATCCAGAAGGGTCTTCGTATGATTGGTCAGGGCATGCACGGTTTCGTAGAGAACAAGGAACTTGAAATCGACGATATCGATGCAGCTTTGCGCGAGCCAACAGATAAGCGTGTGTTCGTGATTTCAAAGGCAATGCACAAGGGCTATACCGTAGATCAGATTCACGACTTGACCAAGATTGACAAGTGGTTCCTTGAGAAGTTGAAGCACATCATCGACATCGACGAGGCGATGAAGAAGTGCAACATCAATACTCTTGACCAGGATTTGCTCCGCACCGCTAAGGTTTACGGTTTTACCGACTTCCAGGTAGCCCGTGCCGTGGGCTTGGAGCAGGAGTTGGGCAACATGCACAAGGCTGCCCTCCTGGTTCGCAACAAGCGCAAGAGCTATGGCATCCTGCCTGTAGTGAAGCAGATTGATACCCTGGCAGCAGAGTATCCTGCTCAGACCAACTACCTCTATGTAACTTACGCTGGCGTGAAGAGCGACATCACCTTCGAGAACGACCACCGTTCTATCATCGTACTCGGTTCAGGTGCTTACCGCATCGGTTCTTCTGTAGAGTTCGACTGGTGTGGCGTTCAGGCATTGAACACCATCCGCAAGGAAGGCTGGCGTTCAGTGATGATCAACTACAACCCAGAGACCGTATCTACCGACTACGATATGTGCGACCGTCTCTACTTCGACGAGTTGACCTTCGAGCGTGTGATGGATATCATCGAGATGGAGCAGCCTCATGGCGTCATCGTATCTACTGGTGGTCAGATTCCAAACAACCTGGCTATGCACCTGGATGCACAGAACGTGCCAATCCTGGGTACTGCTGCCAAGGACATCGATAACGCTGAGGACCGTGCCAAGTTCTCTCAGATGTTGACCAACAACGGCATCAACCAGCCAGAGTGGAGCGCCCTGACCTCTATGGAGGACATCGACAACTTCATCGAGCGTGTAGGTTTCCCTGTATTGGTTCGTCCTAGCTACGTGCTTTCGGGTGCTGCGATGAACGTATGTTCTAACGAGGATGAGCTGAAGCGATTCCTGCAGTTGGCTGCCAATGTAAGTGAGGATCACCCAGTGGTAGTAAGTAAGTTTATCGAACATGCCAAGGAGATTGAGATGGATGCAGTGGCAAAGAATGGCGAGGTGATTGCCTATGCGATTTCCGAGCACATCGAGTTTGCCGGTGTTCACTCAGGTGATGCTACCATCCAGTTCCCTCCTCAGAAGTTGTATGTTGAGACAGTTCGTCGTGTAAAGCGAGTTGGTCGTCAGATTGCCAAGGAGTTGCACATCAACGGTCCGTTCAACATCCAGTTCATGGCTCGTGACAATGATATTCTCGTTATCGAGTGTAACTTGCGTGCCAGCCGTTCGTTCCCATTCGTAAGCAAGGTATTGAAGATCAACCTCATCGAGTTGGCTACCCGCGTAATGCTCGGTTTGCCAGTAGAGAAGCCACACAAGAACCTCTTCGATCTCGACTATGTAGGTATCAAGGCATCTCAGTTCAGCTTCAACCGTTTGCAGAAGGCAGACCCTGTATTGGGTGTGGATATGAGTTCTACCGGTGAGGTAGGTTGCTTGGGCGACGATACATCTACCGCACTTCTGAAGAGTATGCTTTCTGTGGGTCATCGCATTCCTGCCAAGAACATCCTGCTTTCTACAGGTTCTGCCAAGCAGAAGGTAGATTTGCTCGATGCTGCCCAGATGCTGGTTAAGCATGGCTACAAGTTGTATGCAACCGGTGGTAGTAGCAAGTTCCTCACCGAGAATGGCATTGAGAACACCCGTGTGCTCTGGCCATCAGAGGAGGCAGAAGGCGGTGCGCCTAAGGCTTTGGAGATGCTCCACAACCATGAGATTGATATGGTAGTGAATATTCCGAAGAACTTGACCAGCAGCGAGTTGAGCAATGGTTATAAGATTCGCCGTGCAGCCATCGACCTGAACGTTCCATTGATTACCAACAGCCGTCTGGCGAGTGCATTCATCTATGCATTCTGCACCACCAAGCTCGAGGATATTGATATCAAGGCTTGGGGCGAGTATAAATAATGTTTAGTGATTATTTATTAGTGATTAAGAATTGACAGTTGATAGTTAAGAATTGACAGTTAAGTCATTCTTGATGATTCCCAATAGAAAAATCCCTGCTGTAGGAAAGGCTTCCTATGGCAGGGATTTTTTAGATAATAAACGTCTTACTCAAATTCAATATGCTCTTGTGAAGGAATACGGAAAGAGAACCACGTTTCTCCATCTTTATTGGTGATAGCTAAGTCGCCTCGTGTAATAGTGTCCATGCCAATGATAATGTCATTGTCTTCTAAATCACACGCAAGAACTTCCAAATCTTTTATCCAAGCACCTTCTTTGGCAAAATATAGGCTTATTTTATAAGTGTAAGCCTCTACATTTCCGCCAATTCCTGCAATCATGACTTTTTGGATAGGTTCCAGTCCTAAAGCATCTGCTATGTTTCTTGATATAATAGTGTTTGTAGCACCTGTATCCCAAAGAACATCCTTGGCTTCGCAATATTCAAGTTTATTGTTAGTTGCAGGTTTTATCACAAAACAACTTGACAGAATGCTTTCAGCCTTTGCAGGATATTTTTGTGTAATAGACTTTTTCATCTTGAAGTTTTTATTGAGCCTTAACCTTGTGGATGGTAGCGAGTCGTGCTATGTGTCCTTTCGGAAGTGGAGACATTGTAATTTCGCTACGAGCAGGAAAAAACTTGTCGATGTCTTTGTAGTCTATGGTATGAACTTGTATTTTCTTGTCTTTTGTTTCCATATAGCTTTCCTTTCTTTTATTATTGTTGCAAAGATACGCTGAAAATTCGAAACTACCAAACTTTTCTAGTAATTTTTGAGATTTATAGTCAAATGATAAGGGTGTACCAAAAAAGCAGTGAAAACTTTGGTTGTTTCAAAATTTAATCGTAAATTTGCAGCAAAAACTATAATAATGAAGAGTTATGGAAGAAAAATTATCGACTATATATTTAAGAGATGGGCGGAACGCCCTGCAATATGTTATGAGCCTGAGCGAAAAGTACAGGCAGATAGCGACCGAAGCGATATTCGAGTGTTTGAGACTGGGCTATCCACTCAACAATATGGAGATAACAGGCAAAGCACGAGAACTGCAGAGGAAGAGGAATGCCTACGTTTGATAAATATCGCCAAAGAACAAGGCTTGTATATAGATAAGTCGGACTGGGGTAAATTTGGTGACAGACGAATGATTCCAACGGGAGAAAGCATTGTCTTTTTGAGTGAAGACGGAACAACTTTCACCAAAATGAAGTCTCCTTTTGCAAAGGCTCCGATGAAGCATACCTTACCAGAGGATATCATCTATGAACATCTGATTCATAACATCTTATTCCCATCAACGAGGTATCGTTTTGTTGGCTTTTCAGAGGATATAAAGGGAATCCGGATTGTTCTTCAGCAACGAAATATATCCGATATGTTTCAAGTACCATCGCAGAAAACGATTGACGATTATCTCATTAATCAACTGGGCTTGACAAAGGAGGATAGATATTTCTATGGAAATGAATATTTGGCAATAACTGATGTTTCTAATGTCAGTGATAATGTGCTGTGTGATGAAGATGGCAAACTGTATTTCATAGACCCGATTATCCGGTTGAAGAAGTCGGGAAGAGAGGTATGGGAGTATCTTTATAGAACAAGATGTGTATGAAAGAGGACCAAGTTTCTCCATTTTTTGTTTGTGGATAGCTAAGTCTGAAGAAGCAGCCTCGCAATCTCTTAATATGGCAGCCCCTTATTATTATAGTCTGTGTCTTTTTATGATAGTATGCATAATTCTCCTTTACTAAATATGTTCCTCCAATTTCTTTTTTAGCTTCATATATTTCTGATGCAAGGCGAATTTCTTTTGCGGTTGCAGCTCTTTCAGTTCTTTCTTTCTGATGGCTGTCATTTCCTTTTTTATCGCTTCGATGTGGATGGTATGGGAAACGGCTTGATGCAGATCCTGCTGCGAGGAAGTAATCTGGGTTGATGCAATCTGGCGAACCAAGGATTCATAGAGTGTATCCATATTAGAAGTACTATCCAGACGGAGAGATAGCATTTCTTCTGATAACCAGTCTGTAGAAAATGACTTGATGATCTCGAATGTGCCAGCAGAAGCATCCTTCCATTGCTTGTAGTTTACCAATAAGCGATAACGATTATCCTGCTGAATGATGAAAATCGTATGTCGGGGTAACTTGCTATCAATATAGCGAAAGATGTCTGAACAGTCTGAAATTCCTTTCTTAAGCTTAATAAGAAAGATGGTGAGTTCGTGAACATTCTTTCCATCTGCCACATGCAGATTGCTGGGTGCCAACTTATAGAGCCAAACTACCTGCTCTACATTCTCAATAAATGCAGATTTCATGCGAGCCGTTACCTCAAGATGGCTATAAAAAGCCATCTTGGGTACTACTCGGTTTACCAACGTAAAGTCGGGGAAATTTAATATATTCATAAGTTCTTTTTTTACTTTGCACATTGAACTTGGAACTTTATGATTAAAGAGATTGCTTATCTGATAACCAGGAAGGTGATGAGTTCGAAATCATCCAATCCCTTGATATCATTAGTCAAAGCCGTGGTTTCACCCAACGAGAAAAGACTGTCTATGTCGCTCTCTTCCTTGATGCGTACCATACTGTCGATGGCCTTCTGCAACAGGTCGCTATAATGTTCCATGTGTCTGCCGTCGCTGGTTTCCTTACTCAGCAGGGCACAAAGATTTCTGTCGTATTCCTTCTTGTCCTTGCAGAGCAATCGCAGGGTATCCAGTAGTTTCTTGGGATGAAGATGGTCGCAGATAACCTCGCCATCATCCGACAGATACACCATATAGAAAGGATGAAGTAGGTTTTTCTTGTCGATGTTCACGGCATTATTGCGATTCTTCAATACATAGATGACACCGGGCTTGACATCGCCCTTTGCACCTGCCACAGCATTCATCCCGAAAGGAGCATGCTCTATGTCGGGATGTTCCTTGATATAAGATAAGAGGTCGAGACGAAACTCGTTCAGTCCCAGGTCCATGATATTGATACCGGTGTCCATATCCTCAATGTCAATCACTTCTTCCTGCAGATGCTTCAACTGCTTTCTGCGATATTCCAGGTCGCCCTTTTCGTTGTCACTCAGCAGGTTATCATCTCCTGTAGAAGTCAGAACAGTGGCTTTCATACGGCTCTCCACTCTGCCTTTCAACTGGATATATTCGTCCAGTTCCATATCAGGCCAGTAGTTTACCAGCTGTATTTCCTTGTTTCGGCTGCCAATACGGTCAATACGTCCAAAACGCTGGATGATGCGTACGGGATTCCAATGGATATCGTAGTTAATCAGATAGTCGCAGTCTTGCAGGTTCTGACCTTCCGAGATACAGTCTGTAGCGATGAGCACATCGATGTTTTCATGAATCCATGGCTTCTTGGCTGCGTTCTTTTCATCAAAGATGTCACCCTTGTCTTTGGAAATGGGCGAGAAGAAGGTGAGTACATTATTAAATGTACACTCAAACTTCGGAATGGCGCATTTGCCCTCTGTACTACCCGTGATGAGGGCAACGTTCAGTCCGCAGTCTGCCTTGATTCTTTCGGCAAGTTCCTGATAGAGATAGTCTGCCGTATCGGCAAAGGCTGTGAAGATGAGCACCTTCCGGTTATCCTTGTTGATAGGATGGGTAAATTTCTCCTTCAAGTCTGCTATCAGCATTTGCAGCTTGCTGTCATGGGCTGGCGTAATATCTTCCAGCATCAGGAGCAGCATCCTGAGTACTTCCTGATCTGCTGCCAGATCTCTTCGCCAACTGATATAATCCATATCTCTGAGTCTGAAACCTCTTATCTCTTCAGCTTCCTGGTCGATGAGCGAGATGGTTTCGTTGATGTAAGCCGTGATGCGCTCCAAGGTGAGGCGGAAGGAGTTGACCGAACTTTCCAGTCGTTTCAGTAGGTTGGTAGCCATCAGATTCCGTAGTCCCTTCTCTCGTCCGTCGATAGACAAGCCGCTTCCATCATAGTCGATGGTATAGCTGTTCCTGGCGCTATCGTGCAGATAGAGCGACGGGGTGTAGATAGACAGATTCAGATTGTCCAGTTCTGTGGCAATATCCTTGAAGTTGATGGCATTGCTGATGTCGGTGAGTTTCGGACGACGGGAGATAGGAGGCAGACGATGTGGAAATTCACCGATGGCACTGGTATCATAATACTTCATGATGTGGCTGCGCGAACGGGCGATGGTCACGGCATCCAGCAACTGGAAAAAATCGTAGCTCAGGTCGTTGAGCAGCCTTTCCGTTGTGCGTTCTTCTGCTTTTAGTTTTGCCCAGTGGTTATATACCTTCTGGGCATTCGTAAAGATGTCATCTACGTTCTTGCCTAGTCCCAATGCTTCGTCAAACGAGCTGCTTCTGCCTTCGTAAGCCAGCTGCAACTGGTTCTTCAAATCACCAAACCTATTGTTTACAGGGGTAGCACTCAGCATTAGTACCTTCGTCTTTACACCGGTACGAATTACCCGGTTCATCAGTTTCTGATATCTGTTTTCCTTTCTTTCCTCATGCTGCTCATCATCATCTTCCTCTTCATCCACGTTTCCTCCATTGCGGAAGTTATGGCTTTCGTCAATGACCACGAGGTCGTAGTTGCCCCAGTTGATGTGGTCCAGATCCAAGCCGTTGGAACTTCCATGTTCTCGTGAAAGGTCGGTATGGAAGAGAATGTCGTAGCGCAGACGGTCGCCAGCTATCGGATTGTTCTTGTAATTGGAACGGAAGGTAATCCAGTTCTCATTCAGCTTTTTCGGGCAAAGCACCAGCACACTCTTGTTGCGGTTTTCGTAATACTTGATGACAGCTAGTGCAGTAAAGGTCTTTCCTAATCCCACACTGTCGGCAAGAATACAACCGTTGTATTTCTCCAACTTGTTGATGATGGCGAGTGCCGCATCCTTCTGGAAGTTGTATAGCTTGTTCCAAATGAGACTGTTCTTGAAACCGGTCCGCTCATTGGGAAGAACATCTTCAGAAATATCTTCCAGAAATTCATGGAAGATGTTGTAGAGAGCGATGAAGTAGATGTATTCGGGCGCATTCTCCTGATAAACCGTCTCGATGTATTCCAATACCCTGGCAGTTACGTCCTTGAATTTCTCATCGTTCTCCCATTGCTGGTTGAAGATCTGCAGATAAGCCTCAGCTGAAGGAGAAGGCAGTACATTGACCATCGTATAGACATTGTTGCCCTTTTCGCAACCCAGTTGGGTGGTGCTGAAATCATCAAAAGGAAGATAAACATGCTGCTTGCTGGGCGCATTCATGTCAAAGACTGGTAGGGCAGAAGGTTCACCATCACAGAGATGCAGAAATCCGCCCATTCCTTCCTGTGAAGAATTGGACTTGAATTTCACTTTCTTCCGAATCCATGCCGCACACTCCTTGGCGATAGCTTTTTGCGACAGCTGGTTGCGGAGCTTGATTTCAAACTCAGTACCATAGAGGTTGCGCTCACGGTTCAATTTCGGAATGTAAAACTCCCGTTTCTCTTTCTTCGTCTTGTCTGCCACAAAGGTTGGCGAGGTGAAGATAAAGCGTACTTCCTCCACCTTTTCCAGTTCCGCCTTCATGGCTTCGAAGGCGTAGATGGAGAAAGAGGCGGCGGCGATGGATATGCGACTTTGGGTGGACAACCTCGACTTCAGGTCGTCCACCAATCGTTCGCTGGTATTGTTTATCTGTTTCGGCTGTTCCATGTCCTATTGCTTAACATTCAACATTTAACACTTAACATTACGAATTACTTCACCCATTCCATCAAGTCGTCGTAGTTGGTTACCTTATGATAGTAGATTCCCGAACCAGAGAGTTGCTCGAAGAGCCTGTCGGCACAGGCTATCTTGCCATCTTCTATGCCTCGCAAGTCGAGGGTTGACATGCTGCCCTTGGTTTCGGCTACGAAATAGCCATGCTTCACGGCACCATCCTTGAAGGCTATCGCCCAGTCGGGAGAATAATTGCCCACAGGGGTAGGAATGTGGAAGCCTTTTGGTAATTTGGCATATACGGCAACATCGGTGCTCGTATCGAGGTCTTCCACGAACTTGCGTTCCACACTCTGCTTTGCCGTTCCATCGGTAAACACATAATCCACGATGCTCTTCCTGCCTTGGTAAGCCTTGTCGAGCGAGGTATGTTTCTCTTCCGTAAAGATGGCGGAATCGTAGCTCCCCTCTATCTCGTTGTAACTGATATGATCTACGATGATGGTGGCTTTCTGCTCCAGTATCAGACGGCTTACCCTGCGGATAAACTCTTCCGGATTCATCTTGTACATATCAAACTTTTCTGGCTTAATCTGACTCAAAATCCCGGCGATGGTTTTGCGGGTCAATCGGGTGTTGGCGGCTATCTTGCCTAGCAGGTCGTACTTCACGTTGCTTACTACATCCGTTCTCAGGTCATCATGCTGCATTTCTTCCTGCACCATCATGCTGCCCACCTTCATATCGTCATGTTTCAGTTCCGTCTTCTGCACTCCTCGGGTTACCACGTAGCTCAGTTTCGAAACCACCAGTTCCTTGTTGATGGCAGCAATGGCTTTCTCTATCAGTTCCTTGCTTTCGAAGTTCACCGTATAGGCATATTTGTGGTTGATGCGATTCCAGAGTTCCTGGAACTCCTTCTTCGTAAAGTTCTCATTCAGTCTGTTCTCCGGAGTCTGCGGCGTACTTCCGTTTTCTATCATACCATCAAGGGCAGAAGGGTTCCATACGCCTTCTATCAGTTTGTGAATCCATTTGCCGTATGGCTTTACTTCATCTGGCAATGTTGCGAGTGTTCCCGATGTTGCAGCAGAGCGGTAAGCATCGGTTACATGACTTTCGTCATCCACATAACCGTTCTTTACCAGATAGAAATATATCTTCTTGGCTTCTGACGTCGTAATACTATGCTTGCTGCCATCCTCAATCGTGAAAGTCTTTCCTTCGAAGTAGTCGATGTCAGCAACTTTCGGACGGTCGTAGAGATCTTCCGAAATATTCTTCTGCAGGTCGTTTACGAAATCAGCATAGCCCTCAGAGGCAATCACGGTAAGGCGGTTAATCTGCTGCACCTGTCCCTGCAGGGTATCGGCATCCTGTCGTACTCCCTTGTTGTCAATGCAGAGTCGCAATCCTCGTCCCACTTCCTGACGCTTCTGCGAGATGCTGTTTGCCTGTCTGAGCGAACAGATCTGGAAGATATTCGGGTTATCCCAACCTTCTCTCAAGGCAGAGTGGGAGAAGATGAAGCGAACTGGCGAGTAAGTTGGGTCGAGACTTAGCAGTCGTTCTTTATCTTTCATAATCAGGTCGTAAGCCGATACGTCATCGCTTCCGGCTCCCTTCTTCTCATCGCTGTCCTTGATGCGCTTGGTCTTGGGGTCAATGGAGAAATAACCCTCATGGGTCTTGTTGACAGGGATGCAGCTGAGATACTGCATATATTCCGGGTCGTACATATTCTGATTTTCGTTCAGCTCTGCCCGGTATTCCTGTTCGAATATTTCTCCATAGCGTCCCAGCATCGCATTGCCGTCTTCATCATACTGGCGATACTTGGCAACCTCGTCGATAAAGAAAAGGGAGAGGCACTTGATGCCACGATGGAAGAGTGCACTCTCTTTGCGGAAGTGCGCCTTGATGGTTTCCCTTATCTGGATGCGAGCCTTGTGGTCGGCAGTTACGTTGCCGATTACCTCCTTCAGCATCAGACTTTCGCCGTTGCTGAACTTCACCTGGCTGCGACTTGGCTGACGGGCATCCACTACGATGTCGGTAATCATGAATCCCTTGTATTGCAGCATGTTTCCAGAGGCACTATAGAGGTCATCGCCTTCGCCCAACTTCTTGTAGATTCGCTTGATGGCTCCCGTAGTGCTTTGCTGTTCTATCTCCAGTCTTACCTGTGGAGCCTTGTCTTTCGAAAGCAGCAGCTCTGCAAAATAGATATAGCTGTCGGTACCTTTCAGGTTCTTCAGTTCGAAGCCTACTACCTCTATTTTCTTCACCAGTTTGTGGTTGTAGGCATCAAGTGCATCGAGCACATACACCGTGTTGTGGTGTTCCTTGTGGGTAGCGGAGTAGTTCAGGGTGAAGAGCGGATTGAAGGCTTTGAGTGCCGTCTGTGTAGCGGCACCTCCCATCTTCTGCGGTTCATCCAGAATGATGATTGGGTTGTTGGCAGCAAGAACGGCGATAGGCTTTCGGGAACCGAACTCATCGCGTTCTGAGTTGATGATGCGTGCCGCCTTGTTCTTGGCTCCCTCCTTCATGGTATTGAAGGCTTGGGTGTTGATGATCATCACGCTGATGTCGTTGCTTTGCGAGAAGGTGTCGATGTCGTTGAGGCTGCTGCTGTCGTAGATGAAGTAGCGAGCCTTCTTGCCGTATTGCTCCATGAAGTGATCTACCGTGATGTCGAAGCTCTTCTTCACACCCTCTCGGATAGCGATGCTTGGAACCACCACGATAAACTTGGTCCAGCCATACTGCTTGTTCAGTTCGAACATGGTCTTGATATAGACGTATGTCTTTCCCGTACCGGTTTCCATCTCTACGTCGAGCTGGCAGGCACCGAGTTTCTGACAGAGTTCTTCATCCTGATGGATGTTGTTCTCTGTCTGAATCTGTCGGATGTTGTCAAAGAGAGCAACTTTATCCATGGCAAGGCGGTTGTTCTTATAACCCAGGCTATTGCCGGCATCATCGCTATCAGCAAAAACATTGGCTTGAACGAATTTGATGTCATGCTTCTTGCTATCCACCACATACAGTTTTCCCTTATCCATCCTGTATTCCAGGTTGGCTTGGTTGGGCTGCCCCTTGAAGACGTTGATGACGCTCTCCACGGCATCGGTCTGATATTGTTGTATCTTAAACTTCAGTTTCATAATCGTAATCAGTAAAGCTCTTTTTACTTTTTTACCCTTTTACCTTTCAAAATCCCTTTCTAAAGGATTTTGGTGACTGTGTCAGGAGAATATGTTTTAAAGATCTGCTCGAAGTTGGTGGCGGTGGAATCGTCCTTCATGCTGGTGTCACGGAGCATGGCATAGGCTGGCTGCATCTGAGCGATGGATTTTACCACATCGTCGGTTACATCCGGGTCGAAGCAAGCCACGAGGTATCCTTCGGCAACGTTATAGATGGTCTTGCCAGCTACCGTTGTCGTTTCTATCTTCGAATCTAGGGTTGCACCGAGTTCGAGCATCACTTGGAAGAGCAGGTCTTCGCCCGTTCTATCCGGCTTCACATTATCAACCTGCGAGAAGAGGTCGGCTTGCGAAATATCCTTTGGAGAATAGTAAATGTCCTGCATATTGGTGGAATCGAGTTTCAGCACACGGAAGCCAGTATCGAGGTCTTGGGTGGTTAAAGGAGATTCCTCCTTGATTTTCTTGCCGGCTCTTCTTATTCTTTCTTTTCCAATTTCACAGATATTCTTATAGCCAGCCTTGAAAGCTTCGCTCTTCTCTTCGGTCTTTTCTGGGAGCTGCACCATAATGAACTTGCGGTTGCTGCCATCTTCTGAGTTGAGCTGCATGACAGCATGGGCAGTTGTGGCGGAGCCACTGAAGAAGTCGAGGATGAGAGAATTTTTGTCAGTAAAAGAGTCGATGAAACTACTTAATATTTCTTCATCTTTAGGAAATGAAAAACAATCATTTCCCATGAGGGAACGTAATCTCTTACTGCTACCTCTTCTATCTTTATAAAATACGGTTTCTTTCAGTTGCGTTTCATTATCTTTTAGGTATCTTTTTTTGCATGGAACTCCATCGCCATTAAAATGAATTAACCCATTTTTAATGTCTTTCAATAAGTCCTCTTTGTTTGAATAAGCCCAACCTCGTTGAGGCGTTTTAACGATATTGTGAGTATAGGGATTTACAATATCCCATTTGGGACCACCACCTCCTCCTCTAGATATATCTGAAGCAAAGTATACTCCATTCTCATCAATCCAACTATAGTGAGAATGATTTCTACTCTCAGAATCATCAGGTTTAATCCTTTTTTCTTTTCATGCCAACTGATGTTGTGTTCATTGCAAAAAGTAAGATTTTTAGCAAAACAGATTATATACTCATGTGATGTTGAAATGAATTTTGCTGCATTTCTTCTTCCTCCTCTCCAAATGAATTGAGCAACAAAGTTACTTTCTCCAAACACTTCATCGCAAACTTTTCTGAGGTTCTCTACCTCATTATCGTCAATAGAGATAAATATCACACCATCATCAGTTAGCAAGTCTCTTGCAACCTTCAATCTCGGATAAATCATATTCAACCAATCGGTATGGAATCTACCATTGCTTTCGACATTGGTAAACATACGGTTGCCCTGCTCGTCAAACTGTCCTGAGTTGGCGAGGTATTCTTCTGAAGACTGAGCGAAATCATCTTCATAAACAAAGTCGTTCCCGGTGTTGTAAGGTGGGTCTATATAGATCATTTTTACCTTATGGAGGTAAGTCTCCTTCAGACATTTGAGAACATCGAGGTTGTCGCCCTCGATATAAAGGTTCTGGGTGTTATCGAAATCAACACTATCTTCACGGCAAGGGCGAAGTGTGGCATTGATAGGAGAGTTGGCAAGGAGAATCGCCTTGCTTTTGTCGGGCCAGGTAAACTGGTAGCGTTCTGCTCTTTCTGATATCACACTATCAGAAAGATTCTGCTTGAGTTTCTCGAAATCTATGAGGTGCTTTGGCTGACCGCTTCTTTCATCTACGGTCTCCGTAACGCAGTCGGGAAACAGCTGCGCAATTTTCGTAATGTTGTCCTCGACACCATTACTACTCTGCATTCTTAATTTGTCCATTCGTAGCTCTTTTCATTGTTGGTTACTATATATAATAAGGTATAGCAACAAACATTGAAGCAAACTCCAACGTTTTTTGCTATAGCTGATGGGTGCGTTTGGAACTAAATCATTATCGGAGTAAAACGGGCAGTGGACAGAAGGATTGGCTGGAAAGCCATCCAAGGAAAGCCTTGATGAAGTGAAGACAAAGAAGAAGCGTGAGCTTCCCTTATCAACACTTAGGCTTTTGCCGGGCCCATCCACACGATAAGTTCCGCCCACGCTATAGCGTAGGCGTTTACAGAACTTACTCTTTGTGTGGAATATAACTTTAATTCTGGCAAAATTTAAGTGTTTCCGAACAAATTAGTAAACGCAAGTTTATAATCTTACTATGTTATATCTTTCTTTTCTGTTTCTTATATTTCTTACTTTTTAAATTGTTATACATTCATTGCAATGCCTTTTGGCATCCCAATACAAGGATGGTTATAGCGCCATTATGATTTTTATTATATTCCTGTTCCAGATATCATTTTCTGCATCTTTGGAAGTGATGATTATGCAAATCATAAACTT
>OMDC01000691.1_pt1 | contig 14118 bp, 16 predicted proteins | sample 1674201 | NCBI WGS metagenome assembly OMDC01 (sample SAMEA103958152, study PRJEB25191) | human gut metagenome | biome: human-associated habitat [ENVO:00009003]; feature: intestine environment [ENVO:2100002]; material: feces | place: Germany | collected 2013/2015 | reverse complement strand
ATCATCACCTGCGCCGCCTGCCGCCCGTTGACGGTGCACACCGGGGCCATGCGGGAGCCATTCTCAGTCTCGATGGCATCCCGGTGGACATCCAGCACGATCTTGATGCTGGGATACTGCGATAAGTATTGCTGCACCACCGCGCGGCTGTTGGCGTAGCTTCCGGTGTAGCTGGGGTAGTCGTTCAGGGTCTCATCGTGCAGGGTATTGAGCCCGGCGGCATTGAGGGTGTCCGCCATCACCCGGCCCACGGCGCACATGTTGAGGTCCCGGTCGGTGGTGCGGGAGCCGTCCCCCGGGCGGTACCACAGCCCTGCTGAGAGCCGGTAATCCTCGGTGGCATGGGTGTGCATGATGAGGATCTGCGGGTCGGGGCTGTTCCACTCCACCGCAAAGGGGAGCGGGTTGGTGATCTCGGCGGCAATGTCGGCGCTGGAGACGCTGGTGTTGTTCTTGATGCTGCCGCTGCCGCAGGGAATGTATTTCTCCCCGCTGCCCTGCGGATAGTTCTTTTCCAGGATGGCACCGGCTCCCTCCGGGCGGGCCTCATCGCCTTCCAGCGGGACAAGGTAGGCTTCCATGTCACCGGCAGGCAGGGCGGGAGCCTCCTGTGCAGGCTCTGCCTGTGTTTCCTGCGCGGATTCGCTCACGGCCTGTGCGGCGGCCCCGGAAAGGTCCTTCCGGCTCAGATAGAGGACGGTTTGCACGGCGGGCAGCGGCCCGATGACCACCGCTGCCAGCGTGAGGAACAGCTGGTGTGCAAACAGGGCCAGCCCCAGTGCAAGGCCTGCCGCCGCCGCAAAAGGCAGGGGATGCCCGCACCCCGCCATTTCCCGCCTGCGCATGGAACCTCACCCCCTTCTGCAAAATAGATATGAGAGAACCGCTCTGTCAATGCGAACGGATTGCTGCCTCTCCCGGTAGGAGAGGCGGGCCGGCAGCAGCATAAAACTGGCCCCTATCAGGGGAGCAGGCGAGCGAAGGCGAGACCGAGAGGGTTACCCCACCAGCCAGCACAACTGCGCCACACTCAGCTTTGGCTGCAGGGCCCGGTTGATGGCAGCCCCCAGCAGGGCCGCACCGTGGGCGATGACCCCGTCCAGATCCCGGGGCGTGACGACCAGATCCCGGCCCTCCTCGGCCTGCATCAGGGTTGGGATGCCCGCCGCAAGGACAGGCACACCCAGCCGGGCGGCATCCAGATGCCGGGAGTGGTCGGGCTGGGCCGGGTGGAGCCCGGTGTCTGAAAACTGGAGCGTCCGGCCCAGCCGCTCCGGCTCAGCAGAGCAAAGGCTGTCCACACAGAGCAGGGCGGCGGGCCGCAGCTCCCGTACCAGTGCCCCGGCCAGCTGCTGTAAGCTCAGGCCCGTGGCCGCCGACACCCCCGGAGCCACAGCCGCCACCGGCCGGATGCCCTGCACCGGTACGGTGCGCGGCCCCATGGTCACGAACACCTTCTGCACCGTGCGGGGACCCAGAGCATCCGCCGTGACCCGGCGGTTGCCCACCCCCAGCACCAGCACCGGCCCTTCCGGCGGCAAAAGGGCGCGCAGCTCCCGGGCGCACACCTCGATGACGGCGGCGTCCCGCTCGTCCAGCACGCTGACGCTGGGCATTTCCAACGTAACATACCTGCCCCGGGGGCGGCTGAGCCCCTCGCGGGCGATCTCTACCCGCGTCACCGTCACCCCGCCGTGGCGGGCGGTGGCCAGCCGCACCCCTGCGGGCAGCGGCTGCGCTGCGCCTGAAAACAGCTCGTCAGCCATATCCGTAGTACGCATTTTCCACACTCTCCGTTCCTTTTTGGGGCAAAAGCCCGCCTTCTTGCCGGAAAGTATGGGAAAAATAAAACTTTTCCAAACAAAAATCAAAAAAACGCTTGCGCTGGTACGCGAAATATGGTATCATAGGGTGCGCTGTTATAGGTAGCCAAGGAGGTGGAACGAATGCCTAACATCAAATCTCAGAAGGACCGCGTCGTGCAGGCTGCTGCAGAGCAGGCTCACAACAAGGCCATTAAGACCAACCTGAAAACAGTCGTCAAGAAGGCAGACGCTGCCATCGATGCGAATGCCGCTGACAAGGACGCAACCGTCCTGGCTGCTGTTTCCGCGATCGACAAGGCTCGCGCTAAGGGTGTCATCAAGAAGAACACCGCTTCTCGCAAGATCAGCCGTATGGCCAAGCGTGCAAACAAGAACGCCTGATTTACGACAGATCAAGTGATCGACTGACGAACAAAACCTCTGTATCGGGAACCCGATACGGGGGTTTTTGTTTTTCCAGCAGCTGTTCCGGGGGCAGGGGCGCGGGCTGCTCTGCCAGCGCCCAGAACGCCCAGCCTGCAGGCACAGCAGCCGCCAGTACCAGCCCGGGCCAGAGCACGGCGGGATATGTAAGGGCCTCGCTGCCGGGCAGGAACACCGCCGCCGCGCAGAGCACAAGGGCGGTCCAGCCCTCCCATAAGATCGTTGCAAGAGTCTCGTGCATGACTATCATCTCCTTTTCTGGAAAAGTGTACCATGCAGGGGACGCGAATCGGCGCAGAAAAGGACGATACACGAAAAAAGTGTATCGTCCCAGGAAGGGTTCTGCTTCAGTTCTGGTCGTGGCTGCGGCCCACCAGCGAACAGACCACGCCGCAGACAAGGCTGGTGGTGATGCCTGCAGCCGCGGCGGTCAGCCCGCCGGTCAGGATGCCGATGGCTCCCTCTTCGGCAAGGGCGGTGCGCACGCCTTTGGCAAGCAGATGCCCGAAGCCCAGCAGGGGAACGGTGGCACCGCAGCCTGCAAACTCGGCCAGCGGCGCATACCACCCAAGGGCCGAAAGCACCACGCCCGCCACCACATAGCCTGTCAGGATGCGGGCGGGGGTCAGGGCGGTCAGGTCGAGAAAGAGCTGGCCCACCACGCAGATGGCCCCGCCTGTAACGAATGCCCAGAAATAGTTCATGTGTTCCCTCCGTTCTGTTCCTCCGGGGCAGCAAGCTCCACCAGGTGCGAGATGGCGGGGATGCTCTCCTTCTGCAAAAAGGTGGTCTGACTCATCAGCGCGCCTGTGGCCAGAAAGAGGACCCGGCGCTGCCCCCGCCGCTCCAGCCGGGGCAGGAGATGCCCGCAGAGCACTGCTGCACAGCACCCCGGCCCAGAAGCGCCGCTGTGCACCGACTGGCCCTCGGCATCATAGAGGAGGGAACCGCAGTCCACATGGTTCTTGAGGAGCAGGCCCTCGGCGGCCAGCAGCTCCCGGAACAGCTGACTGCCCACATGGCCCAGGTCGCCGGTGCAGATGGCATCGAACTCCTGCGGCTGGGTGTTGGTATCGGTGAGGTAGCGCAGGAGCGTTGCCGCCGCAGCAGGAGCCATGGCGGCCCCCATGTTGTTGATGTCCCGGATGCCCAGATCCTGCACCCGGCCAAAGGTCACGGCCTGGATGCCAACCCCCTGCCCGGCGGGGCGGAGCAGGCAGGCCCCTGCCGCCGTGGCAGTCCACTGGGCGGTGGGGGTGCGCACGGCTCCGTAGGAAAGCGGGGTGCGGAACTGCCGCTCGGCGGTGCAGAAGTGGCTGGAGGTCATGGCCAGCAGGCCGTCTGCCATTCCGGCGCTGCACAGGCAGGCCCCAACACCCAGCGCCTCGGCCATGGTGCTGCAGGCCCCGAACAGCCCCGCAAAGGGCAGGCCCAGCGCCCGGGCCGCATAGCCTGATGCTGTGCACTGGGCCTGCAGGTCTCCGGCCAGCAGGAGGCTCACATCCTTTTCGGTGGCGTGGGCTTTTTTCAGGCAGAGCCGCGCCGCCTGCAATTGCAGCTGCGTTTCAGCAACCTCCCAGCTGGCCTGCCCGAGGCGGTTGTCACTGTGCAGCTCATCGAACTCTGCCGCCAGCGGGCTTTCGCCCTCCTTTTTGCCGCCGATGCAGGCGTGTGCGGCGATGACAGGCGGTTTTGGAAAGATCAGGGTGTCACCCCGGCGGGTCGCCATGAAAAAATCCCCCTTTCAGGGCTGTTTTTCTTTGGGATTTGTGCTATAATAGCGCTCGTGCGATATTCTGCTCCATCCGCTCTGCCGGAAAACTGCAATTTTTGCATCCCGGCAGGCGTATTGTAGACAGAGCGGTCAGCCGCCCAGCAGCCAGAGCACCCCACCGTAGACCACAGCGGCCAGCGTGCCGTACACGATGACCGGCCCTGCAATGGTGAACATCTTGGCTCCTGTGCCGCAGACCCTGCCCTCGGGCTTGAACTCGATGGCGGCGCTGACCACGGCGTTGGCAAAGCCCGTGATGGGCACCAGCGAGCCTGCCCCGGCTTTGGCGGCAAGCTTCTGGTAGAGCCCCAGCGTGGTCAGCAGGGCCGACAGCACGATGAGGGTGCAGCTGGTCAGGGTACCGGCAAGCTGGGCTTCCAGCCCCATGCCAAGATACCACCCGCGCAGCACCTCGCCCAGCAGGCAGATGCCGCCGCCCACGCAGAAGGCCCACAGGCAGTCGGAGCCCAGAGGGGAGCGGGGGCCGACCTGTTTCACCCGCCGCGCGTATTCTTCCGCTGTCATCTTCATGGCTGTCACCTCGGGCTTAGGATGCCCCCGGAGAAACATAATATACAGAAAACGAACCGAGAAAGAAGGTCTCTTATGAATCAGCAGCAACCCATCCACCGCCGCCGCCTGACCCGGGCAGAGATCCGGCGGCGGCGACGCAACCGCGCCATCCGCCGCATCGCCGGGCTGACCCTTGTGGTCTGTGTGGCCGTGGGCGGTGTGTCCTTCCTGCTTTCCCGCCGCAAGGCCCCGGTGCCCACGGCAGATGCCGCCGGGAGCGCCGCCAATAGTGCGGCCAGCAGCCTGCCGTCGGCTGCGCCGAGCAGCAAGGCGGAGAGCAGTGCCGTGAGCGGAGCCGCCGTCGAGAGCGTGGAGAGCCGGGACAACCTGCTGGGCCTGACTGCCGCCGAGGCAAAGGCCATGCTGGCCGACCCGCTGATGATCCTTGTGAACCACACCAATAAGATGCCGGAAAACTACACCTTTGATACCGCTGAGTGCGGCTCCAAGACCGCAGTGAACAAGACCCTGCAGACCGTGGCCTGCAATGCCTTTCTGGAGCTGCAGAAGGCTGCTGCTGCGGAGAACGTGACCGTCTGGATGCAGAGCGGCTACCGCAGCGTGTCCTACCAGACCAATCTCTACGAGAAAAAGACCAACTATTATAAGCAGCAGGGCTATGACGATGCCAAGGCGAAGGAAATGGCCGCTGCCATCGTCAACCCGCCGGGCTATTCTGAGCACAACTGCGGCCTGGCCGCAGACCTGAACAGCCCCGAGCACACCGGCCTGGACGAGGGCTTTGAGAACACGGCCGCCTTCCGCTGGCTCTGCCAGCACGCCGGGGAGTACGGGTTCATCCTGCGCTACCCCAAGGGGGCCGAGGAGAAGACCGAGATCACCTACGAGCCCTGGCACTGGCGCTATGTGGGTGTGGAAAATGCCGCAAAGATCAACGCCAGCGGCCTGTGCTTTGAGGACTATATCGCCGCCCTGCAGCAGATCGCGGGCTGAGCGGCAAAGCGCTGGTGAAGAAACCGTAAAATCTTCTGCCTGCCGTTTGCAATTCGGGCTTTGATATGGTAAGATAACAATGGTTCGTTGTCGGAAACTCTTCCGCGTGGACGAACCGGTGTAAAACAGATAAAAGAGGGAATAATCCATGAAACTTCGTGCTAAAATCATTCTGACCGCTGCTTCTCTGGCCCTGAGCTGTGCTCTGCTGGCCGGCTGCGGTTCTTCTTCCGGTTCTACCGCTTCTTCTGCCGCGTCCTCTGAGCCTGCCTCCACTGTGCTGAGCCAGGCCTCCAGCATCCCGCTGGGCGAGGACAACAGCACCGATGCCCTGAACGCACCGTTCGAGACCCTGCTGGATGCTAACCCCATCTCCAACCAGTTTGAGATCGCTGCCATGAACATTGAGTACGATTTCAACCTGCCCGCTGAGGATGTGGTGAGCTACAAGGGCGTGAAGAGCAACGACAACGGCGATGCCGGTATGGTGCTGGTCGTGGAAGCTGCTGACGGCAAGGCTGAGGAGGTTGCAAACCAGCTGACTGCTTACCAGCAGGATCAGGTGGCGTTCTACGGCAACTACGCTGAGTTCGCACAGGCCCAGGAAAATGTGGAGAACGCCGTGATCGCCTTCAAGGACAACACCGTGGTCATGGTCATCGCTTCCAACGAGTGCACTGCCGATCTGGACAGCGCGGTGGACAGCGCACTGGGAGAGTAAAATAAAACTGAATGGGGCTGCTGCAGGCCCTCTCCGTCAATGCTCCGCACTGCCGCCTCTCCCAAAGGGAGAGCTGACGAGCGCAGCGAGTGTGAGAGGGCATTTGCAGCAGCTCTTTTTTTAAAAGGAGGTCGAAGCCTTGGTTTTCAGCACCATCATTTTTTTGTTCCGGTTTCTTCCCATTACGCTGGCGCTGTATTACCTTGCGCCCGCAAAGCTCAAGAATACGGTGCTCTTTGTGTGCAGCCTGGTGTTCTACTGCTGGGGTGAGGTCCGGTTCTTCCCGGTCATGCTGGCCCTGATCCTCATCAACTATCTCTGCGGCCTGGGGCTGGAAGCGTTTGACGCAAAGCCCGGCGTGCGCAAGGTGCTGCTGCTGGTCGCCCTTGCGGCCAGCCTGGGGATGCTGTTCTACTTCAAGTACGCAAACTTTGTCCTGCGCAGCATCAACAGCCTGCTGGGCACCGGATTTGCGGCCATTCAGGGCATCAGCGTCCTGCCGCTGGGCATCAGCTTTTATACCTTCCAGACCCTTTCCTACACTATTGATGTCTACCGCCGGGAGGTAAAGACTGAGCACAACATCATCGACTTCGGCGCTTATGTTGTCATGTTCCCCCAGCTCATCGCGGGCCCCATCGTCAAGTATCGGGATGTCTCGGCCCAGTTGCACGTTTACAAGCATCGTTACAGCTTGCAGCAGATCGAGGAAGGCATGACCCTGTTCACCTTCGGTCTGGCAAAAAAGGTCCTGCTGGCGGATGCCGTCGGCGCGCTCTGGACAGACATCATCGGCATTGCCGACAGCCCTTCCACTACCTTTGTGGGCCTGGCCAATGCGTCCACGCCGCTGGTCTGGCTGGGTGTCATCGCCTACTCGCTCCAGCTCTACTTTGATTTTTCCGGTTACTCCATGATGGCCATCGGCATGGGCAAGATGCTGGGCTTCGACTTCCCTGCAAACTTCAACTATCCCTATATCTCCGCTTCCATCACCGAGTTCTGGCGGCGCTGGCACATGACCCTTTCCGGCTGGTTCCGCGAGTATGTCTATATCCCGCTGGGCGGCAACCGCAAGGGCCTGAAGCGGCAGATCTTCAACCTGTTCGTGGTGGAGCTGCTCACCGGCATCTGGCACGGTGCAGACTGGAACTTTATCTGCTGGGGCCTGTACTACTTTGTTTTGCTGGCCCTTGAAAAGCTGTTTTTGCTCAAGTATCTGGAAAAAGGCAAGATCTGGCCCCACATCTACACCATGTTCCTTGTGGTGGTGGGCTGGGCCATGTTTGTGGGCAACGAGGCCGGGGTGGGCTTCGGGCTGCTGTTCCGCAAGCTCTTTCTCCCCTCGGGCGGTGCGTCTCCGGTCTACTTCCTGCGCAACTACGGCGTGCTGCTGGCGGTCAGCATCCTGTGCTGCACCCCGCTCATTGAGAAGATCTGGAACGCCCTGCGCAAACACACCGTGACCCGTGTGGCTGCGGTGCTGGTGCTGCTGGTGCTCTCTACGGCGTATGTGGTGGGCAGCACCAACAGCCCGTTCCTGTATTTCAACTTCTGAGGAGGGGACCTGAATGGACAAGCATACAAAGAAAACTCCCTCTCTGTTCCGGTATCCGGTGCTGGTGGCCTTCGGGCTGTTCTTTATCGGGCTGTTCGTGCTGGATATGGCCACGCCCGACCGCGCATACAGTGAACTGGAAAACACCACCCTGACCCAGCGGCCCAGGCTGACCGCCGTTTCTGCCGACGGGCTGAACAACTACTTCACCAGCTACACCCGATACGTCAAGGATCAGGTGTTTGGCCGCGACCAGTGGATCAGCCTGCAGAGCGCGGCGGAGACCACCCTCTTCCAAAAGACCCAGAGCGGCGGCATCCTGCTGGGCCGGGAGCACATGATGTTCGCCCGGCATTACAGCATCCTGAAAAATGAAGAAAAGGGGATGGCAAAGAACCTTGCCGCCGTCCAGAGCCTTGCCCAGCGCTACCCGGGCAGGGTGAACCTCATGCTGGTGCCGTCGGCCTCGGTGGTCTACCCTGAGAATGTCCCGGCGGGGGCACCCCAGATCGATGAGAAGGGCATTCTGGAAGGCGTTGCCGCACAGGGGGAGGCCTACGGGCGGGTCATTGATGTCCTGCCCGCCCTGACGGAGCACAAAGGGGAATACCTCTACTACCGCACCGACCACCACTGGACAACGCTGGGGGCCTACTACGCCTACCGGCAGTTCTGTGAGACACTGGGCCTGCCCCCCTTTGACCGGGATGCCCACACGGCCGAGACCTGTGAGGATTTCTACGGCACCCACTACTCCAAGACCCGCACCTGGAACGCCGAACCCGACACCATTACCTGGTACGATCTGCAGAACAGCCTGACGATCTGGAACGTCACCGGCCCGGGCCAGCCCACCGAGGGCACCACCACCGGCCTGTACGATCTGGACAAGCTGGAGGTGTATGATAAGTACGCCATGTTCCTGCACGGCAACAACGGCCTGAGCCGGGTGGAGGGTGACGGCGAGGGAAAGATCCTGGTCATTAAGGACAGCTATGCCAACAGCTTTGTGCCCTACCTGACAGCCAACTATGCGGCCATCGACGTGGTGGATTTCCGCAACTATAACTATGGGCTGGACCAGCTCATTGCGGCCAACGACTACGACCAGATCCTTGTGCTGTACAGCTATGCCAGCTTTACCACCGACCCGTATCTCTACCGCGCGGGCGTGGCAGGCTGAGTGGGAAATTATTGCAGTGCTTTTCACCAAACTTTCGTTTGTTTTTTCATGCGACTTTCCGATTTTTGATGGTTTTTCACAAAATCCATTGCATGAAACTGTGTGATGTAGTAATATAAGGCTGGAAACCAGATGGTAAATTGGGAAAGAACACCATCGGTTCAAGCTGCTCAAAAAAGGAGTATGAGACCTATGAACAAGAACATGAATCTGCCTGCTGAATACGCAGTGCTTTCCGAAGAAGAGATGACCTATACCCAGGGCGGTTCCGATATTGGCGGCTTTGCAACCACTGCCGCTACGGTCGTGGGTGCTGTGGTGCTGGGTGCCAGCTATATCTGGGGCATTTCCGCTTCCAAGGACTGGCTGAACAAGAAGAGCAACCGTGAGGGCAACCTCTTCACCGTTCTGGGCCGTGCCGCAGATGCTGTCGGCGAGGATATGTCCAAGTCCGCAGCCAACTTTGTCCGGGATGCCGTTTCCAGCACCATGGTGGTGGCTCTGGCTCCCCTGAGCGCTGTTCTGCTGATCCTGTAAGCCGGGATAGTGGGATACCGGGTCTGTTTTCTGTAACCTGCGGTGTATGCTGCACCGTGCAATAAATGCTTTTGTAAAGGAGTATTATTATGGAAAAGAAGCTCATGCTGCCCGCGAACTACAACGTGATGAACGAAGAAGAAATGACCTATACCAGCGGCGGCGACGGTTTTACCGCTCCGTTTGCTGTGGGTTGGACGATTGGCGCAGTCATTTCTGTTGCAAACCTGATCTGGGGTCTGGATCAGACCCGTACCTGGATCAAGAACAACAAGAAGAACGGCGAGAATATCACCGATCTGGCAGCAAAGGGCATCAATGCCGCTGCTGATTACATGGGTAAGTCCATCGGCAATGCGATCGTTGGCGTTTACACCGCTCTGAACCTGACCGGCTGGTGGCCCGTTACCGCAATCGCCTGGGTCACGGCCTGATCGTTCTGACCAGACAGCCCGGAGAACTCCAAAGAACAACATAGGGCGGCGGCTCTCCCCAAGCGGGCGGGCCGCCGCCTTTTTTGTTCACAGATTGTTTCTGGAAAAATCCTGTCGTTTGGGGTATACTAGAGCCATAAGTAAGAATCACTCCTTCTTTTGAGGGAACTGACCGCCCCCGCAGAGGGTGCGGATAAAAATGGAGGGAACCAATATGGCTGTTGTTACCATTACCAAAGAAAACTTTGAGGCAGAGGTGCTGCACAGCACAAAGCCTGTTCTGCTGGACTTCTGGGCCACCTGGTGCGGCCCCTGCCGGATGCTGAGCCCCATCGTGGACGAGGTGGCCGAGGAGCGCACCGATGTCAAGGTGGGCAAGGTCAATGTGGATGAACAGCCCGAGCTGGCCTCCCAGTTCGGCGTGATGAGCATCCCCACCCTGCTGGTGTTCCGCGACGGCAAGCTTGTGAATCAGGCTGTGGGTGCCCGCCCCAAGGCCGGTGTGCTGGCGCTGCTGGGCTAAAAGACAAAAATCGAGCTGTATGACCGCTGCCTGTTTTCCAATGGGCGGCGGCCTTTTTGCACTTGACAATATGGCATATCTGCCATATACTGAAAGGGGAAAAGTGTAGGGAGGATTTTGAAATGGGACCGTTCGTGGTGGAATTTTATGAAACAAGAGATGGCCAGCGCCCTGCGGAAGATTTTTTGGATGAACTGGATATCAAAATGCGGAGCAAGCTGGTAATGACTCTGAAGGTTTTACAGGAACAGGGAAACCGTCTGAGGGAGCCATACAGCAAGCATCTGGATGATGGGATTTTTGAGATCCGCGGAAAAGTTGGAACGGATATTTCGCGGGTCATGTATTTCTTCTATTATGGGGGAAGGATCATTCTGACGAACGGCTTTATCAAAAAGACCCAGAAAACACCCAAGAGTGAAATTGAACGGGCAAAACAGTATCGGAAAGATTTTTTGGAAAGAGAGGGAGAATCAGATGAAAACACTGGATCTGTATTTGAATGAACAGCTGAAAAATGAGGAGTTCCGCAAGGAGTGGGAAGAGAACCAGCCGGAAATGGATATTATCCGGGCGATGGCAGATGCACGCATTTCTCAGAACCTGACCCAGAAGGAGCTGGCCGAACGCACCGGCATCAATCAGGCGGATATCAGCAAGCTGGAAAATGGAACACGCAACCCATCTTTGAAGCTGCTGAAGCGTCTGGCAGACGGAATGGGAATGGACCTGAAGCTTGTGTTCACACCCAAAGAGCCGCAGAATCTGAAGCTTGCAAAATAAGAAAGATGCCGGGTCGGTTTCCAATGCAGGAGACTGGCCCGGCCTTTTTGCATCCCCGGTTTTCGCTCTCCATCATCTGTTTTGGCGCTGGGGTGAAATGATTTCGCCTTTCTGTACAAACGCACAGAAAAACGGTAAGATAGGGCTGAAAAGCTGTCACTTTCATACTTTACAACTTTATTTTGATAAAGTAAAATAAACAAAAGAAGTGGGAAATACGCAGAGAGGGAACGAGGAGATCGAGATGGAATTCAGTCTGGACAGTTTGCAGCCCAAGGAGCGGGCCTCCTTTGCGCTGCGGGCGCTGTATGAGGCGGCGGGCTGCCGCAAATATCACATGGGCCGCTTTGAGGAGTACGGGCTTTATCAGGAGAACCGGAGCTTTTTGTCCTCGGAGCAGGTCATCACCTTCACCGACCTGGATGGCCGTCTGCTGGCGCTCAAGCCGGACGTGACCCTGTCTATCGCCAAGACGGCCCAGCCCGCCCCCGGCGAGACCCTGCGGTATTATTACCATGAGAACGTCTACCGCCCCTCGGCAGAGAGCCACACCTTCCAGGAGATCTCCCAGATGGGCCTTGAGATGCTGGGTGCGGTGGGGGAAGCACAGGTGCAGCAGGTGGTCCGGCTGGCGGCGCAGAGCCTGGCCCAGCTGGGGGCCGCGTGGGTGCTGGAAGTCAGTCATATGGGCTATCTGTTCGGCCTGTTCGACGCACTGGGCGTGCCGGAGAATGCCCGCCCCGGCCTGCTGGAAAAGCTGCGGGAAAAGAATGCACACGAGCTGCGCCGCACCGCGCAGGCCGCCGGGCTGGATACCGCCGGGGCCGATGCCCTGACCGGCCTGCTGGAGCTTTCCGGCAGCTGCGAGGAAACGCTGGCAAAGGCAGAGAGTGCCTGCCGCAACGACCGGATGCGCGCTGCCGCCGCTGAGCTGCGGGCACTGGCCAAAACGCTGGAGGCCTCCGGCGGGGCGGTCCGCCTTGACCTGAGCCTTGCCGGTGAGATGGAATACTACAACGGGCTGGTCTTTCAGGGCTATCTGCAGGGCCTGCCGCGGCCCCTGCTCAAGGGCGGCCGCTACGACCTGCTGATGCAGAAGTTCACCCCCGGGGCCGGGGCCATCGGCTTTGCGGTCTATCTGGACGAGCTTGACCGTCTGAGCGCCCCCACCCCGCCGGTGCAGAGAAACAGCACGGGCCGGGTCATGCTGAATGTGGCCCTGCCCAAGGGCCGTCTGGGCGACAGGATGTATGACCTGCTGGCCCGTATCGGCTACGGCTGCACCGAGGACTACAACGCCACCCGAAAGCTGGTGGTGGAGAACCCTGCGGCGGGCATCCGGTACTTCCTTGTCAAGCCCAGCGATGTGGCCATCTACGTTGAGCACGGCGCGGCAGATGTGGGCATCGTGGGCAAGGATATCCTCACCGAAGCCTTTGCCGATGTCTACGAGCTGCTGGATACCGGCCTTGGCAGGTGCCGGATGTGCGTGGCTGCCCCGGCGGATTACAAGGATGATCCCAGCCGTCCGGTGCGGGTGGCGACCAAATTCGTCAACATTGCAAAGAGCTACTATGCGTCCATCGGGCGGGATATCGATATCATCAAGCTGAACGGCTCCATTGAGCTGGCCCCCATTCTAGGCCTTTCCGATGTCATTGTGGATATCGTGGAGACCGGCACCACCCTGCGGGAGAACGGCCTGCGGGTGGTCACCGAGTTCATGCCCATCTCGGCCAGGTTCATTGCCAATAAGGCCAGCTACCAGTTCAAGCACAACGAGATGGATGCCATGCTGGAAAAATTAAAAAATGTATTGAAAGAGTAAGGAAGATAAATAATGGGTTATGTGATTGCCTTTTTGGTATTGCTGGGAATTGCAATTACAATAGTCGAGTGGCTGTGGGTGGTTCTCAAGGCGATAGTGAGCGCTGTCTGGCTTCCAACAGTAATCGTGATGAGTTTGCTAATCCTATGGTGTTTTGTAAATTACTTGATTGAATATTATATAAGTGCGAAAAGCGAAACTTTTTCTAGAATAAAACGACTCTATAACAGGACGAAAAAACTTCCGAAACCAATGAATATTGATTTGCAGAAAAGCCCAATTGGTCTTCAAGGACAGGAACTGCCGGAAGAAGTGTTCTTTGTAGAGCAGCATAATGCGATTCAGGATCAATTGAATTTAATAAAGAATAATTACAGCGAATATGAAAAAATCAACGCCGAAAAAGATAACATCCTCCAAGAAGATGTTGCAAATTCCAAGGTGGTGTTTGAAAAGTATGTCATAAATAGATATGCGAGAAAGATTTCCAGTCGTATAAATCGGATACCAGATACATTTAAGGCCGAAATTCTGTTTACGAAGAATGGGGAAAGCAAAAAGATTCAATATGCGTTTAATGAAATTGAATCTTATAATGAGCAATACAATGAATTAAAGGAAAGCCTAGACGGAAAACGACAGCGTCAACGTGAGTTTGAGGAAGAGCAAAGGAAAAAAGAAGAGCTGCGAAGAAAAGAAAAAGCAGAGCGTGAAGCTGTAAAGAAACGTGAGGAAGAACGTAAAAAAGAGGCAATCAAGCGAGAACGAGCTAAAATGAGCGCGTCACTGCGATATGATGTTATGAAACGAGACAATTTCCGCTGTACAATTTGTGGCAGAAGTGCTGATGATGGGGTGACACTTCATGTGGATCATATCAAGCCTGTGTCTAAAGGCGGAAAAACGGAAATGAGCAATCTGAGGACATTGTGCGATTACTGTAATTTGGGTAAAAGTGATAAATACGACCCGAGTGGAATGAACTGACCTCGACGATAGGA
>OMDC01000684.1_pt1 | contig 14205 bp, 10 predicted proteins | sample 1674201 | NCBI WGS metagenome assembly OMDC01 (sample SAMEA103958152, study PRJEB25191) | human gut metagenome | biome: human-associated habitat [ENVO:00009003]; feature: intestine environment [ENVO:2100002]; material: feces | place: Germany | collected 2013/2015 | reverse complement strand
GCGCGCAGCGTCAACTAGTTACGCGGTTCGTAGAACCGCGTAACCCCTAAAAGCGGTTGCCGCGGAAGCCGCCGCCGTTGCGGCCGCCACGATCGCCACCGCGACCGCCACGGTCGTTACCACGGTTGCCGCCGAAGCCGCCACGGTTGCCACCGCGATCGCCATAGCCACCACGGTTGCCGCCAAAGCCGCCGCGACCGCCACGGTCGCCGCCACGGTCACCAAAGCCGCCGCGGCCACCGCGATCGCCACCGCGACCGCCACGGTCGCCGCCACGGCCACCACGGTCGCCGCGAGGACCGCGATCCTCGTCCAGGCCCATGGCGACGAGCGGAGCGATAACCTTATCGAGAGCGGCCATCAGCTCGGTGGCCTCCTCGTAAGAAAGCTCGGGCAGGAGCTTCTCCTTCTTGTTGGCAAGCTCGACCAGGCCCTCAGCGGCATCCTCGGCGGCGAAGACAACAATCTTGCGCATATCGCCCTCGGCGTCGTCGATGCGGCCGACCAGATCGGCAGCCTCGGCCTCAGCCATCAGGCCATCGAGCTCACGGAGGCGCATGCCCAGCAGGTCGGACATTTCCTTCTGCTCCATCTTGGGCTTGAGGTCAAGAAGCTTGATGGCGCGCTCGATGTTCGCCATGCGCTCGGCCTTGGCCTCCTCCTCCTTGGAAATAGCAAAGCGACGGCTACGCAGCAGGCGGGCGGCCTTCTGCATCTTGTCCATCAGCTCTTCGTCATCGTAATCAACGGCGGCCTCGACAACCTCGGCCTCCTCCTCGGCGGAAACCTCGTCAGCAGCCTCAACCTCGGCAGCTTCGGTCTCCACGGTCTCGACTGCCTCGACCTCGGCAGCCATGGTCTCGTTCTCGGTCTCGTTCATAATCTCTTCGTTCTCGGACATGAGACTCCTTCTTGGCCCTCTCGGGCATCATCGCCCCATTCGCGGGGCCCGTCGCGCACTCTTTGCGCTTTAAACATTCATGCCTCTCGGCAAAACGTCCATTAGTTTATGGTGTCGCCATCCAATCTAGCTGCAGAATCTATGTGCACACATTAATGCGACATGTGTGACTCGCGACGAGCGTACACCAGCGACGCCACGAACCCGACCACGGCAATTACAGCCGCTACACGCACGGCAGCTGCAAATCCAATCGCCTGGGCAACGTCTGTCGCAGCGCCAGCGGCGCCGGCGGTCGCAGCAGAACTCGAGAGCAGACCGATAAACAGCGACGGGCCAAACGATGCGGCAATCATATTCCACGTGTTAAGCAATGCCGTTCCGTGAGGATGTTCAGCGGCGGGTAGCGTCTCCAAGCCGGCCGTTTGCGAGGGGCTCAGCACCAAACCGACTCCGGCATACACCACAACGGTCAGCGCCACGACGACGCCGATGTTCATGCTTGCCGCCGTCATCGAGATGGCAGTCTGCCCCACGGCAATCAGGGCAAAGCCAACCGGCAGCAGCGGCCATGCGCCACGGGCGTCCATCACGCGTCCGCCCACAATCGAGGTCACGGCGTTGCAGGCAATCGCCGGCAAAATGAGCAAGCCCGCAATAAGTGCGGTCATGCCGTATGCGCCCTCAAAATAGAGCGGCAACAAAACGCTCATCGAGAACGTCGTCATCATCGACACCACCACAAGCAAACACGCAGGCCAAAAGCGAACGCTCGCCATGGGACGCACGTTAAGCACCGGATGCTTGAGCTTGAGCTGACGGGCCGCAAACAGGCCGAGCAGCACAATGGCGGCGACGAGTGCCGCAACACCCATCATAACGTTGGACGAGAACTCACCAACGGAGTACACAAACGCCGTGATGCCGGCAGCCAGCAAAATAACCGAGAGGATATCGAGCGAAACATCCTGGCGCTCGCCGACGTTTTGCACGAGCTTTACGCCCGCCGCAGCGACCGCAATGCCGCCCACCAGCGGCACTACGAACACCGCCCTCCAGCCAAATAACGTGCACATAAGACCGCTAATCACGGGTCCAAACGCCGGTCCTAGCGTAATGCAGGCGCCGCCCAGGCTCAGATACAAACCGAGCTTCTCGCGCGGGGCGCAAGACAGCACCACGTTCATCATGAGCGGGAACAAGATGCCCGATCCCGCAGCCTGCAAAATACGACTTGGCAGCAAAACGCTAAACGACGGAGCGACCAGGCACAGGACTTCGCCGGCGACCATGCATCCGCATGCGAAAAACAGCAGCTTGCGCGTCGAGAAACGGCCGGACAGGAAGGCCATGATGGCCGTAAAAATCGACGTCACGATCATGTAGCCCGAGACGAGCCACTGTGCCGTGGTGGCACTCACCGAAAAGGCTGCCATAATGTCGTGCAACGCCACGTTAATGATGTTCTCGTTAAACGCGGCAACAAAGGCTGCAATATACATTACGACGAGAATCGCCGCAGAGGCCGATGGCGTTACTTGAACTTGTTGCTGAGATTTGCTCCCCATGCATTTCCTTCCTCTTGGAACGACAGTCGCATCGCCCCAGAGGAACGGTCCAGGGCGAAAAATGAGCCCTAGACTTACGCCAGACGCCGCACACGACGAATCTGGCAACATGGTCCAACATCGAAAGATTGTAACGCGGACGCACAGCTTTCCTTCCGCGCTATTATTAAAAGTCCACGAAAGCATAAGACATGAGGAGCCCGCCATGATTAAGCCCATCATGAAATCCGAGTTCTTTTTGCGTCTGCCTTCCGAAGACGCGGGACCCGACGATGCCGCAACCGGGCAGGATCTCCTGGATACACTCCACGAGCATGAGCGCGAGTGCGTGGGCCTCGCCGCCAACATGATCGGCGTGCGCAAACGCATCATCTGCGTAAAGGACGGCAACAGGACACTCCTGATGTACAACCCTCAAATTCTTGAGCAGGTCAATGCCTATCAGACGAGCGAAGGATGCCTCTCGCTGATCGGCGAGCGTCCCTGCACCCGCTATCGCCGCATTAAGGTTGAGTATTTGGACGAGAGCTTCGTCCACCGCGTCAAAAACTTCTCGGGCTACACCGCCGAGATCATCCAACACGAAATCGACCATTGCTGCGGAATCGCGATCTAGTTCCGCGAGTCAAGGAAAATGATCTGTTTTCCTCCGTCCCTAATGGACCATGGTAACGACGCAGGCTGAGCACACGACAGCGAGCGAGCCGCATTTGCACCAAGGTGACGTGAAACGAAAGGGCGCTGACCTTCTGGTCGCGCCCTTGAAGTTGAACGTCAGATTGTCCAAATGCGGCCCGCGCAGCGTCGAGCAGTTACGGCGTTTGGTAAAACGCCGTAACTAACGTGCTCCGTACTGCTCGTAGTAGGCGTCGATGGCAGCCTTGAGTTCGTCATCAATGACGACCTTGCCGTCGATCTCGTGGTTGTAGAGGGTCTCGACGACCTCGGCCATGGAGACGATGCTCGCGACGGGGAAACCGTACTTGGCCTCGATCTCCTTCTGCGCGGTGGTCACGCCGCCCTTGCCGACCTCCATGCGGTTGAGGGACACGATGAGGCCCTTGATTTCGACGTCGGCAGCAGCCTTAACCTTGGGATAGGTCTCGTCGATGGACTTGCCGCTGGTGGTGACGTCCTCGACCATGACCACGCGGTCGCCGTCCTGAGGCTCATAGCCCAGCAGGTTGCCCTTGTCGGCACCGTGGTCCTTGGCCTCCTTGCGGTCGCAGCAGTACTTGACCTCCTTGCCGTACAGCTCGTGGTAGGCAATTGCGGTCACGACGGCCAGCGGAATACCCTTGTAGGCCGGTCCAAACAGCACATCAAAGTCGTCGCCAAAGTTATCGTGGATGGCCTGGGCGTAATACTCGCCCAGCTTCTTGAGCTGATAGCCCGTCACGTAAGCGCCGGCGTTCATAAAGAACGGGGACTGACGGCCGCTCTTGAGCGTAAAGCTGCCGAACTTAAGGACGTCGGACTCGACCATAAACTTGATGAACTCTTGCTTGTAAGCCTCCATGCGGGCTCCTCTCGTAATCGCGTACGTGCCTTCCAGTTTAGCGCAGGCGAAGCATCGATGCGGGCGCGCTTTGGAGCCACGGCATTCTGTAAAGGCTTTGTCAGGGGGAATGGTTTTCCGAACAATGGGGTTGACATCGCAAACCCCCTCATCAAGAATACGGGCGGATTAAAAAGGGTTACGAGATACCCAAAGCGCGCTGCGCTCAGCCTTTAGGAGGTGTGCCATGGAAGGCAGTCCTAGTCGAAAAACCTGCATGTCGCCCTCGGCACGCCGCGAGGACTCCGCACACGCATAAACGCCACCGGCAGATCGCCAAAACCACCACAAAGGCGCGCTGCGCCCTTTGTGGGCTCAAGTGCTTGACGTGAGCGACATCTAGGTTTTTTGAAGCATATACGACACGTACGCTAACTCCCTTCACCAAGGAGGACCCTATGCTGATGCTCAAAACCGCCACGGTACTCGAAGCTATCTCCAAGCGCCGCCGCACGGCGCGCCCTGCCGCTCATACCGGCCTGTCTAAGAACACCATATTCGCCGCCACCCATAGCGCCGAGGACGCCCTCGTACTGCTCGACGCCACGGCAAACGGCCTCACCGCCGAGCAGGCAACCGAGCGCCTGGACGCCTCCGGCCCCAACACCATCGAAGCACCGACCAAGACGCTCGCCCGCCGCATCGCCGACGCCTTCATCGATCCCTTCGCCGGCATCCTCGCCGCGCTCGCGCTGGTCTCGCTCTACATCGACGTGCTCGCCGTGCCCGAGCCGCAGCGCGACCCCTCCACGGCCATCGTCATCGGCATCATGCTGCTGGTATCGGGCGGTATGAAGTTTATCCAGGAAGCCCGCAGCGGCAATGCGGCAGAGGCCCTCAAGGACCTGGTCTCCAACACTTGCACCGTCCTGCGCGACGGCGAGCGCGTCGAGATCCTCTTCGACGAGCTCGCCCCCGGCGATGTGATCCGCCTCTCTGCCGGCGATATGGTGCCGGCAGATGCCCGCATCATCACCGCGCGCGACTTGTTTGTGATCGAGTCCGCACTCACCGGCGAGAGCGAGGCCGTCGAGAAGACCGCTGCCACCACCGTCGTCGATGGTGCCGACGGCTCCGCGCTGCCGCTCTCTGCCTGCAAGAACATCGTCTTTACCGGCACCTCCGTGCAAAACGGCACCGCCATGGCGCTTGTCGTTGCCACCGGCTCGGACACCTACCTGGGCGGCATCGCCAAGATGCTCAACGGGCGCGGCGAAAAGAGCGCGTTTGACCGCGGCGTCTCGAGCGTCTCCATGTTGCTCGTACGCCTCATGCTCGTTATGGCGCCGGCCGTCTTTGCCATCAACGCCGCCACCAAGGGCAACGTCATCGACGCGCTGCTGTTCGCCACGAGCGTGGCCGTGGGCATCACGCCGCAGATGCTTCCCGTCATCGTGACCACGAGCCTATCGCAGGGCGCCAAGGACCTCGCCCGTCGCCAGGTTATCGTCAAGGAGCTGCCGGCGATTCAAAACCTCGGCGCGATGGACGTCCTGTGCTGCGACAAGACCGGCACCCTCACCGAAGACCGCATCGTGCTCGAGCGCTACCTCAACACCGATGGCAACGAGGACGCGCGCGTGCTGCGCCATGCGTTTTTGAACAGCTTCTTCCAGACCGGCCTCAAAAATCTTATCGACCTGGCCGTAATCGACCGTGCCGATGTGACGCCCTCGACCGTCGTGCCCGATTCCATGCTGGGCCAGAGCCTGCGCGACCGCTATACCAAGGTCGACGAGGTGCCCTTCGATTTCTCGCGCCGTCGCCTGAGCGTAGTTGTCGCCGACTCCCAAGGCAAAACCCAGATGGTTACCAAGGGAGCTGCCGAGGAAATGCTCGAGATCTGCTCCTTTGTCGAGGTCGATGGCATCGCTCAGCCGCTCACCGACGAGAAGCTCGCCCAGATTCGCAAGCAGGTCGACGGACTTAACGCCGAGGGCCTGCGCGTGATTGCCGTGGCGCAGAAGACCGATCCGCGCTGCGTGGGCGAGTTTGGCATCGCCGACGAGTGCGACATGGTGCTGATGGGCTTTTTGGCCTTCCTCGATCCGCCCAAAGCAAGTGCCGCAGGCGCCGTCGCCACCCTCGAGGCCAAGGGCGTAGCGGTCAAGGTCCTGACCGGCGATAACGACCGCGTCGCCGCCACCGTCTGCGAGCAGATTGGTATCGACGCGAGCAACGTTTTGCTCGGCTCCGAGATCGATGCGCTCGACGACGCAGAGCTTGCCGAGCGTGCCGAGAAAACCCATCTCTTCGCCAAGCTCTCGCCGCTGCAGAAGGCGCGCCTGGTGCGCGTCATGCGCGAGCTGCTCGGCCACACCGTGGGCTTTATGGGCGACGGCATCAACGACGCCGCTGCCATGCGTGCGAGCGATTGCGGCATCTCAGTCGATTCGGCCGTCGACATCGCCAAGGAATCCGCCGATATCATCTTGCTTCAGAAGGACCTGGGCGTGCTCGAGCGCGGCACCATCGAAGGCCGCCGCACTTACGGCAACCTGCTCAAGTACCTCAAGACCACGGTGAGCTCCAACTTTGGCAATGTGCTGTCCGTGACCGTCGCGAGCTTGTTCTTGCCGTTTTTGCCTATGAGCGCTCTGCAGCTGGTGCTGCTATCGCTCGTCTACGAGATCGTGTGCATCGCGCTGCCGTGGGACACCGTCGATGACGCCTGGACTGCCCGTCCGCGTGCCTGGGATGCCGCGTCCATCAAGGGCTTTATGCTCGAGCTGGGCCCCGTGAGTTCGCTGTTTGACATCGTGACCTTCGCCGCGCTCTTCTTTGTGGTGTGCCCTGCCACCGTAGGCGCAAGCTGGTCCGAGCTCGCCGGGACGGGCAACGTCGCGGGTATAGCGACCTTTGCTGCGCTCTTCCAGAGCGGCTGGTTTGTCGAGTCCATGTGGTCGCAGACACTCGTGGTCCACATGCTGCGCTCCCCGCGCCTGCCGAGCCCGCGCGACCACGCCGCGCCCGCGCTGTGCGCGCTCACCGTGCTAGGCCTGGCGCTCGTCACCTGGCTGCCGGCAAGCCCCATCGCCGATGCGCTCGGCCTCATGGCACTGCCCGCGAGCTTTTTCGCGCTGCTCATCGGCATCGTCACCGCCTACATCGCGCTCACTCAGCTGGCAAAGCGCCGCTACATTGCCCGCCATGGCGAGCTGCTGTAGCAAGCAAGCGGAAAACACCCTGCCAGCTGCCATTACCGCTACCACAGCTGCCGACGCCGCTGCCGTTGCCTCTGTCGCCGCCGCAGTCTATCCCCTCAGCAGTTGCGGTGAAATAGTTCCTGTTTAAGGTCCCGTGACTTTAATTTAGGGACTATTCCACCGCAACTTATTGGAGGATTAGCTAGTCCTTGGGTGTCCAGGACCAGAAGAAGTTGATAAGGGCCACACGTGAGGTGGTGCCGGTCTTTTTGTTGATCGAGGAAATGTGGCGGTAGAGCGTGGAGCGCGAAAGGAAAAGCGTTGTGGCGATGTCCTGAACGCTCTGGTCCGAAACGACCAAGGCCGCAAGAATATCGCGCTCGCGCTCTGTAAGCTCAAAGGTGCGACGAAAGGCATCGAGGCGTTCATCGGACGTGAGCTCCGCTGCCTCCACGGGCTCGGGGTCGGAGCATGTGGGCGCAAGATCCCCACCAAGATCATCGGTGGCAGGCGCCAGCTCGTCCCGTATCACGGCGTCATCGGCTCGTTGCCCCAACTGTCCCAGCAGCGTAATCGCAATGCCCACAAACATCACGAGCGCCGCACCGACCGCAGCCAGCACATTTTGACTCGAGATAATCGCCACTGCCGGCGCCGTCACGAACATCGAGCACACGTTGTTGACGACGCGACCCATGCACGGCCAAAAATATGACCAGCGCGCATAAAGCGAGACGGCGGCATATTTTGTGGTAAAGAACACCACAAAGAAGCCTGAGCCCAGATAAAAGATGATCGTGGCAGCAAGCTCGTTGCCGCCATTGCCATCGACGATGAGCACAAAGAACGAAAGCGTGGACAGTATGGCGGCACACGTCATGCCGATATTCATATACGAACGGCCGTGCAGGTCAAATAGGACGCCAGCGGCCACGAGCTCACGACAAGCAGTAGGCGCGGCCAATCGCCCAAATCGACGGCTCCGACAGCATGCAAGGTCGTGAGGCCAGCGTTGAGAGCGGCGAATACGCCGGAAAGATACACCGTCGCCACGGTCAGGCGAACTACGGCGCGGCGGAATGCCGCCTTTGTCTTGGGATCGTCTTGCCACTTGGCGCCATATTCCAAAGCATCTACCGAAAGTCCGGCAACGCTGGGTTCAAAGTTGGGATCGGACTCGTCGCGCAGTTTGGCGCGTCGGGCACTGTGAAGCAACGCCACCTGCACGATCGCACAAACGACCAGAACAGCCTGCTGAGGAATGCCGACAGGCATCACCATGTGGTTGAGAACCTGCACCAGAACGCCCATGGCGTAAGAAAGTGCGGCGGCGCGCGCCAAGCAGGGCGTCCGCGCAAAGCGTCGCGCAAAGTTTGCGTGGGCAGTCGATCCGCAGTAGCCCAGCGCGCAGCACGCCACCAAACCGCCGACGATTACCACCTCGACCTGAGCTGCCATAATCAACAGCAGCAATGCCGCCACCAGCAAAACGCCCGTGATGTCGCTCGTCGCGTCGATAGCATGGGGACGGCGATAGTACAGAACGGGACGCACAAAAAAGCCAATCACGCTCGCGCCGATGACAAGACTCTCATAAATAACGACCTCGTTCGGAGACACGAACTCGGCCATGCGCACATCAAAGAGATACTCGCACGCCAAAAACGTGAAGAAGAACAGCGCCAGGCATATAATCTCCCGAATGCCCCGATGCAGATATGCGGTTGTGTCTCCCATGCCCCTCATGGTTAACCCCCGGTCGCTCAATTGTCTGGAATTCCATTTTAATAAAGAACCAATCTCAATATCGAAGCCGAGCTCGAAATGCTGCAAATTTGACCCCAGCCGTTCACATCACGCCGCGATTTTGAGCCGCATGGACCAGAAGGGACACACGCGACCTCTAGCTCGGCAAGGAGTGTCTCCAACTACCACTCATTTAAGTACGTCCCCAATGAGTGCGGCGGAATGGTTCCCGTTGGCAGCTTAAAGCCGTCATGCAGGAACCATTCCGTCGCAACCTCATGAAAGGGACTGGGTTGTAAATGTTGGAGTAGAGCCGTTAGCGCCCGGGGGCCAGAATCACCAGCGCGTCGTGCTCAAAGGAATGCTGAGCCACGCGCACGGTACCGTCACCGTTGTCGCGGACAGGCAGCTTGGCGATGCGCTTGTCCTCCATGTCGAGGACCGTTGCCGTCCAGTCGCGCGCGCCGCCGAGCTTAAACTTGAGCGCCGTGGTGCGTGGCAGGTACGTGACGACGCGATTGCCAACGCGCGCCACACGAATGGCCTCGCGCGCGTCGTCGAGAAGCTCCTGCGCCGGAACCACGGCAAGTGCGTCGTCGCCAGCCGTAGCACCCAGCCCGGCAAGCACATGCTCGATCGCGCCAAAGTCCCAAACGCCCGCAAACTGCAGGCACTCCTGCCAACGGAACGGCATATCGAAGCCCTCGCCCAGCACCGAGCCCTGGCTCTTGCTGGTCTGCCAGTTCCAAACGCCGTGCGCGCCATAGGTCACACCCGCGCTGGCGCCGGCAAGGATCGACGACCACACGCTCGCACGACAGTCCTGCGCGGTGAAGCGCCAGTACACGTTGCGCGACGCACCCATCTGCTCGTAACAGGGCTCGGAGTTGACCATCGGCTTTTTGGGATAGTTGGCGGTAAAGTCCTGCGGCAGGTGCCATGCCTCGGGCTGGCCCTCGTAGTTGTGGCCGGGCTGGAACATGTAGAAGTCCAGGCGGTCCAGGTACTGTGACGGAATGGTGCGGTTGCCGCGGTTGATATGCATGGTGCGCAACGCCTCGGGCGCGCGTTTGACGACTTCGTCGAGGGCGTCCTCGTAGTAGGCAATCGCCTCGTCGCTGGTAAAGTCGGTATCGCCCGCCACCACGTAGACGGGGTCGAACTCGCCCAGGTTCTCGACGACACGGGCAACGTGGGCGCGGACCTCCTCGCGCGGCATAGTCTCGGCACCGCAATGCTCGGCAATCTTGGCGCCCCAGGTACCGGACACGTAGTTACACCACATAAGTACGAGTGCCGGACGAATGCCGTGCTCGACGGCAGCGCGGCACATGGCAGCAGCGCGGTCCCAGTACGCCTGGTTGGGACGGGACCAATCAAAATGCACGCCGTCCTCGCTGGCATAGGGCCAAATGCCCAGATCGGGGCAGCAGCGATCCCACTGCGGCAGCGTGTTGATCTGCAGCACGTTCATGCCCTGCTCGGCGCGGCGGGTCAGATAGTAGTCCCAATCGGCCTCGGTAATGCTCGTAAAAGCGCTCCAGCACGTATCGGCAAACCAAAAGAACGGCTTGCCCTCGCACAAAAAGCCGTCCTGGCGACCGTTGACGGTCAGCTTTCCCAAACTCATCTGCATGTCCTTTCGTTTGATAAAGGAGTTGCGAACCGGCAGATTCTTTCGCAGTAACCCCGTGCGAAAGCACCTGGCGCTTAGCAAGCCCCGGCGAGTAGGCGCCACATGCCCCCCAATCAGTCTACCTTGCAGGAAAGGCCCCGTCGGGTTTGCGCCTGACGGGGCCCTGTCGTGTAGGTAAGGTCGCATGTGACCGAATGGCTTGGCCTTAGGCCTCCATCTCGGCGAGCTCCTCTTTGGAGAAGCCAGTGGCAAAGACGACGGCAGCGGCGATGACAAAGGAGATTGCCATACCGACGATAGCCCAGACGGTGTTCATCTGGCCACCCTGCAGGTAGTTGGTGAAGACCAGGAAGTTGGAGGCACCGCCGGCCAGGTAGTAGGTAACACCCATGAGGCCGGAGAACACAGCGCCGATGGCACCGCCGATAAACATACCGAGCATGGTGCGACGGAAGCGCATGAGGATACCGAAGAGCGCAGGCTCGGTGACGCCGCCGGCGATGGCGGAGATGACGTAACCCAGGGCAAGACCCTTCTCGTCGGGGTTCTTCATCTTGAGGAAGGCACCGAAGGCGCAGCCCCAGACAGCGGCCATAGCGCAGTTGGTAGAAACGAAGACGAAGGGATCGTAGCCGGCGGCGATGATCTGGACCTGAGCGAGCAGGATGACGGGCATGTGCATGCCGCAGACCACGAAGAGCTGCCAGAAGGCGCCGAGGATGGCCATGACGATCAGGATACCGATACCGCCAAGGTCAGCAAGGCCAAAGAGGGCATTGGCGATGAGGTTGCCGAGCTCGTTGCCGATCGGGGCAAGAACGATGAAGGCGATGGGGATCGTGACAATCATGGTGCAGAACGGCGTGAAGACCGTGGACAGCACGTCGGGCATGACCTTCTTAAAGAACTTCTCGACAAAGTACAGGACGGGCACCGAGAGGATGATCGGCAGGACGGACTGCTGGTAGTTGGCAGCGGCGATCTGGATGCCGTAGACGGAGATGATTCCGCCACCCTCCTGAGTCGCGACACTCACGACAGACGGGGCCATGAGAGCGCCGCCGAGGAGCATGCCCAGAACCGGAGAGGCGCCGAGCTTCTTAGCAGCGGCATAGCCCAGGTAGATGGGGATAAAGGTAAACGTGGCCTCGTACAGGGTGGTGTAGAGGAACGTGTAGGTCGGATCGGTATCGGAGAGAACGCCGAGCATGGTGGGGCCGAGGACCGCAGCGATGGTGCGGAACAGACCGCCGGCCATGAGCAGCGGGATCAGCTGGGTCATGGAGCCCGACAGATAGTCGAGGATGATGTTGGGCAGGTTCTTGAGCTCGAACTTCTCCTTAGGAGCGTCGAGGTTCTCGTCGACCGCGGCACCCTGCTTGACGCCGGACATGGCGACGAACTCGGCGAGCACCTTGGGCACGTTCTGGCCGATGATGACCTGGAGCTGGCTGCCGGCGAACTGGCAACCCAGAACACCCTTGACCTTCTTGATCTTCTCCACGTCGGCCTTGCTGTTATCCTTGAGCGTCAGACGCAGGCGCGTCATGCAGTTGGTGGCGACGGCAACATTCTCCGCACCGCCCACGAGCTCGAGGACATCGGTGGCAATCTGCTTGTTATCTACTGCCATGGGACCCCTCCCCATATCATCGTGTGCCTACCCGTTTGGACGTAGGCACGCCTTTGGCCCGGCGGCTATAACCCCTTACGGCTGCCGAGCCCTTGGATACGCTGTCGTAAACAATCTGTTTACTGAACGTTTACATCGCTTAGTTTACACGCAGCATTGAATTTGTGGCCCTCTTGCCGTTTGCAGTCCGGTGAACGGTAGGAAATCGGGGGTGAACGTAATTGAATGCCAAGGCATTACATATAGTGCTGTTTATTTATAAATGGCCGTCTACATGGGATTTTATATAATCTGGCACCCAAATGCCTTGTTGACTTATCAACAAAAGCCCTGCTAGATAGTGGTAAACGAGTGTTTAGTAGTTCATTGAGCGTTTGATGTGACCGTTTACCGAGTTCATCTGCTTATTCTCTAATTCTGCTTTACACTAAACATGTTTAGATTGTATTGCCGCACACGTTTAGCTCTCGCGGCACAAGGGAGGCAGCTCATGGAACTCAAATCGTGCACCTACGCAACCGTCACCACCTTGGGCGACTTTGGCCCCTGGATCAGCAAGGTCGTTCTCGACCTACCCTGCACCGTGCGCGCCAACGATCTCGATTCGAACACTTTCCATATATATGTAGAGCGTCACGAGCGCACGGGCGAGGTCCTGATGCGCAAGGAGCACGGCGCCGACCATGCCACGCCCTCCGTGGGTTACATCGACATTCTCGCCGCGTATCCGTGTGACGAGAACGGCCGCAAGCTCGCCGTGGGCACCCATGTGGCACTCGAGGTCGCCGAGCAGCGCCTGACCAAAAAGATCGAAGGCGGCGTCATGGGCTCGCGCATGCTCGATGACCAGCTGCGCGTCACACAGCTCGTGGCCCTTCCCGGCAACGACGGCGACGACCCCACCTGCGGCCTGGTCTTCGATACCTGTCGCGGCGACATCTGCCCCGCGCTCAAGGGCTGGAGCAATGCCGTGCAAAAGACCGCCATTGATGGCATCGCGCTCGAGTACGGCTTCTTTGAGCCCAACTTTAAGGCAGAGGACTCGGCCTGCTTCAATCCCTTCGCGCCCGAGGCCACGGTCGTGCCCCAAAAGGCCCCGCTCGTGGTGTACCTGCACGGTGCCGGTGAAGGCAAGGGTGCCACGCAGGGCGAAGGCGCCACGCGCGCCTATGTCGGCAACCGCGTGACAGCCATTAGCCAGGCGCAAATCCAGCACTACTTTGGCGGCTTTGCCTGGGTACTCGTGCCGCAGTCTCCCACGTTTTGGATGGACAACGGCGTCGAGCAGCTCGGTCGCTCCAACCAGAGCATCTACTCCCCCGTACTCAAGGCGCTCATTGACGAGTTTGTCGCCGAGCATGCCGAGCGTATCGACACCGACCGCATCGTGGTCGCCGGCCTTTCCAACGGCGGCTTTATGACCCTGCGCCTGTGCGCCGACTACCCCGATTTCTTCGCCGCCGGCCTTCCCTGCTGTGCCCCGTGGTACAACGCCACGGACGAGGACGTAGCCGCGCTCGCCAAGACGCCGCTGTGGTTTACGCACTCCAAGGGCGACGAGCTCGTGTCGCCGCAACAGACCGCGCTGCCGCTCACAGCACGCCTGCGTGACGCCGGAGCCAACGTGCACCTCACCTACTTTAGCCATGTCGAGGACCTAACCGGGCGCTATCGCGAGGCCGACGGCTCGCCTAAGAAGACGTTCAACCACGGCGTGTGGATCCACCAATTCAACGACCTGTGTTATCAAGACTTCGACGGGGGCAACGTACTCATCGACGGCGAGCCGGTGGGCTGCTGGGAGTGGTCGGCCAGAGTTTCGAGGTAACCATCCCATCGGGGTCCCTGACCTTTAGTTCTGTAAACGTCCTCGCGCATGAGCCCCGCTTTTCCTGCTCCTTCGGAGCATCGGATAAGCGGGGCCCGCGCTGCGGAATGTTTACAGAACTAAAGGTCAGGGACCCCTAAGTTATCGTTGTTCGAAACGCTGGCTGGGCGCTTCCGGCGGCGCGCCGGG
>OMDC01000668.1_pt1 | contig 14479 bp, 16 predicted proteins | sample 1674201 | NCBI WGS metagenome assembly OMDC01 (sample SAMEA103958152, study PRJEB25191) | human gut metagenome | biome: human-associated habitat [ENVO:00009003]; feature: intestine environment [ENVO:2100002]; material: feces | place: Germany | collected 2013/2015 | reverse complement strand
GATTGTGGTGCTTGGTTTTACGGCAAAGGGTGTAAAAGGCAATCAGGAGGCGTTCTTCTCTGAATTCCCTCTTCTTGCTATTGCTCATGTTATTGTTGATGGCAATCTGATGCACTATGTTGTTATACATAAAATCTCAAAAAAAGAAGAATAATTTTATTTTTTTCTCCGTATAAATTACTGACAAATAATTTATACGGAGGTTTTTTTATGACAGGCACGGAGGATGTGTCGGGCTTCAACGAGGAAACGGTGTCGGTAAAAACCTCCTGCGGGTGCCTTGTAATCAAAGGGGAAAATCTGCACATTGATAAGTTAAACCTTGAAACGGGAGATGTTTCAATTGACGGAAAAATTAACGCAATGCAATACCTCGGCAACGGTGCGTCAAAATCCAAACTTTCAAAACTCTTTAAGTAGGTGTAATCTTGGAGCTGACTTTTGCACAGCAGTCAACCGCATTTCTCTGTTCACTTGTATTCGGAGCGGCGGCAGGATTGCTGTATGATATATTTAAAATAATCAGAATGACGCTTTGCAAAGGAAAAGCGTCGGTTTTTGTTACAGACTTTCTTTATGTTTTTATTGTATCACTTAATCTGTTCATTTTTTCCGTTGCATATATGCTGGGATTTTTCAGAGTGTTTGTAACGGTCGGTTCATTTCTCGGTTTTGTTATTTGTCGATTAACCCTCGGCAGACTTTTATCGCTTGTATATTGTTCGATGATTCGTTTTACGGAGAGTGTCTGTGTGAAAATTTCGCAAAAAATTAATAATAATAATTCAGCAGAGAAAGCAGATAGTTTTGAAGATGAAAAAAAGCACAAAGAAAGTAAAAGAAAGCACTGCGGCTTCTCGGCAGACAGAAGACGGCGCAATAAAGGAGATAACTCCGAAAAAGCGTAAAAAAGGAAGATATATTCTGATTTATCTCGCAATTATCGGTTTTGTTTTTTATGCCGTAATTACAATTATCAATCAGAATGTTCAGATTGCCGAGAAAAAGGCAGAACTTACGGATTTGCAGCAGCAAATCAGCGTGGTTGAGATTCAGTCGCAGTATCTGAAAAAGGTTCAGAATTACAAGGGTGACGATCTTAAAAAATATATTGAAAAAATAGCTAAGGATGAATTAGGCTATGTCGGTGACGGTGAAAGAATTTTCATTAATGTTGCCGGAGAATAAAAGGGTAGAAATAATTTTAAGGGGTAATAAATTTTTATGGCTATTGAAGTCGGAATGATTCTGGAAGGCAAAGTATCAGGTATTACAAAATTCGGCGCATTTGTTGATTTGCCGGATTCAAAAACCGGTATGGTACATATCTCGGAGGTTGCACCTACCTTCATCAATGAAATCAGTGATTATGTAAAAGTAGGACAAGAAGTAAAGGTTAAGGTGCTTGCTCTTAATGACGGAAAAATCAGTCTGTCAATGAAACAGGTTCTCCCGAAAGAACAGCAACAGCAGAGAAAACGCTCTGACAGACCTCAAAGACAGAATCACAGAAGCAGAGAGCCATACAAGCCTGCTCCGCCCGTAACTTCACCGGGTGATTACGAGTGGCAGAGTTCACGCAGAAATGCTCCTTCTTCGTTTGAGGATATGATGTCAAAATTCAAGCAGACAAGCGAGGATAAGATGTCCGATCTTAAGCGTGGCGGAGAAAGCCGTGGCTACAGCCGCAGAGGCAACGGCAACGGCAGAAAATAAAAAATTATATAAGGGAGGCAGATTTTATGAAAATCACCTACACAGCAAGAAAAGTCAACCTCAGAGATAACTTTAAGGAAAGATGCGAGAAAAAGCTTTCAAAGTTTAATCGTATTTTCTCGGAGGATGCTTCTGTCAATGTAGTTGTCACCCTCGAAAAGAACCGTCAGACTGTTGAAATTACAATCCGTGACAACGGTATGATTTATCGTGCCGAAAGCACAATGCCCGAAATGAATGACGCTCTTGACAAGGTTTGCGACATTCTTATGCGTCAGATTCGTAAGAATAAAACGAGGCTTGAAAAGAAAATTAAATCCGCCGGTATTGAAGATTTAATCACGGAAGCAGCTCAGACTGATGAACCGGAGGACGATGAATACAGCGTAGTTCGTAAAAAACATGTTCTTGTAAAGCCGATTTCGGTTGATGAAGCTATTCTTGAAATGAATATGGTAAACCATAACTTCTTTATGTTTATCAATTCCGAGACAGATGAAATCAATGTTGTTTACAAGCGTGCAGACGGCAACTATGGTGTGCTCGAGCCGACAACCGATTAATTTTTTAAAAGCAAGGGGTATCGGTTATTCCGATACCCTGTTTTTTTGTCTTTCAGTCTTAATAGAATTTGTGTATCAATAAAACAGGAGATAAATATGACTATGAAATTTTCCGCTCCATGCATTTTCGGTCTTGAAGGTCTTTGTGCAAATGAGCTGAGATATCTCGGTGTTGAAAATGTCAATGCCGAAAACGGCAGAGTTACCTTTACAGGCGATTGGTCAACACTTGCACTTGCAAATATAAATTCCCGTTATGCGGAGCGAATACTCATTCTTCTTGCGGAATTTGAGGTTCATACCTTTGACGATTTGTTTGAGGGCGTAAAGGCTATCCCGTGGGAAGATTATATCGGAATTTCCGAGGCTTTTCCCGTAAAGGGAAGATGTCTTGATTCCGATCTTATGAGCGTTCCCGATTGTCAGAAAATCGTTAAAAAGGCAGTCGCAGACCGCCTTTCACAAAAATATATGCTCCCGTGGTTTGATGAAACAGGTGCTCCGCATCAGATTCAGTTTCTCATTCTTCGCAACAAGGTCAGTATTATGCTTGACACTTCGGGCGCAGGACTTCACAAGCGTGGATATCGTGCCGATTCAAATGATGCTCCTATAAAAGAAACACTTGCCGCCGCTATGGTTGACCTTTCAAGAGTAAGGGCAAACCACTTTGTAACCGATCCTATGTGCGGCAGCGGCACAATTCTCATTGAGGCGGCTATGAAAGCACTTAACATTGCCCCGGGACTTAACCGTTATTTTGCCTGTGAACATTGGAATTGTGTTCCGAAAGATGTTTTTGAAACAGCAAGAGAAAATGCAAGACAGAAAATAAGACACGACGCAACATTCAGGGCAACAGGTTACGATATAGATGATTCAGCCCTTGCAATCGCAAAGAAAAACGCAGAAATTGCAGGAGTTGCCGACAGAATAACATTTGCAAACCGTGATATTAAAGATTTTGAACTTGAGGACGGTTTTCAGACAATCATCACAAATCCGCCATATGGTGAACGATTACTTGATGTAAAATCAGCTGAAAAGCTGTATGCAGTTATGGGTGAACATTTTAAAAGAATGAAGGGTAAAAGCTACACCGTTATAAGCCCCGATGACGATTTTGAAAAAATCTTCGGCAGAAAGGCTGACAAACGCCGCAAACTTTATAACGGAACGCTGAAATGCGAACTTTATATGTATTTTAAATAATTTTCATTACATTTTAACGGCATAAAAAACAGTTGATTTTCTTTCATATTTATAGTATGATAGAAAGCGATGACAAAATTTAAGGAGGTATCACAGTTGGACGAGAATAAAGAAATTCTTACTTCTGAAAATGAGGCAGAGAATACCAACACAGATACAACAGCAGAAACAACAGAAAATACAACATTCGTTGCAGATGAGCCCACAGAAAGCGAAGAAATGTCTTTTGCTGAAACAGAACCTGCAAACGAAAACGGCGTGATTGTTCCGCAGCCAAAGAAAAAGAGTATTATTCAGCTTCCTATAATTATAGGTATCGTAATTGTTGCGGTTGCGGCAGCTACTCTTTTCGTAATCAAAGGATTTTTTGATACAAGCATTGTAGGAACATGGATTGAATCTGTTGATGTAACAGGCAATTCAGCATCATCCGACGAGGCGTCAAAGGTTGATGTTTACTACACATTTAACGGTGACAATACTCTCAATTACAGAATCGGTTCAATGGTTTGGAACGGTACATACACGGTTTCAACAGATGATTCGGGTAATCAGACACTTGCCATGACTCTTAACGGCAATGAAACAAGCTGTAACTACGCTGTTTCGGGTAATATGTTCTCTGGCAGAACTCTTGAGCTTTCAACTTCAACTGCTGCCAACAAGGTGAAACTCAAGTCAGGTTCAGAGGTTAAGCCTGAATTGAAGGTCGATAAGGACTTCAAGGCTGACAAGAAAATCACAGGTTCATGGACTTATGATAACGGTTACGCTAAGATGACATACAAGTTCAATGATGACGGTACTGTTGAAATCAACCAGTCAGACGCACTCAATGTTGACGGTACTTACTTAATCAAGAACGGCACAATCATCATCAAGTACTATTACACAGATGAAGTTGAAATGGATGTTGCTTATTCCGTAGAGAGCAACGGACTCAAGCTCAATGACATTCTCTATACAAAGGATGACGATTCGGCAAAAACTACAGCAGCAGTAACCGAGGCGGCTACGGAAACAGCTACAACTTCAGCAAAGTAAATCTTTTGAACTTTTAATGCAGGGCAACGGCAGATTATCTGCTGTTGCCTTTTTAAAAATACAATTATATGAGGAGGATTAATATGACACCGCAGGAAGAATTTATTGAAATCTACAACAAATATATCACAAGACAGGGTGCTGACGAGCTTCTTGAATGGCTCAAAAGAACCGATTTTTTTACCGCCCCTGCAAGTTCAAAATATCATTGTGCCTGTGAAAACGGTCTTGTAATGCACTCCGTTAGCGTGTTCAATACAATGATGGAAAAGCACTATGATGAAGAAACCGACAATATTGAAAGTTTTGCAATCTGCGGACTTCTTCACGATTTGTGCAAGGCTCAGTTCTACAAGGTTTCAAGCAGAAATGTTAAGAATGAAAAAACAGGTCAGTGGGAAAAAGTTCCGTATTATGCAATTGAAGATCAGTTTCCCTACGGTCACGGTGAAAAGTCTGTTTTTCTCATTGAACGCAAAATGCACCTTAAAATTGATGAGGCTATGGCAATTCGTTGGCATATGGGTGAATTTGGTGACAAAAACAGCAACACAATCAGTCAGGCATATGACAAGTATCCGCTTGCCGTAAAGCTTCACCTTGCAGACCTTGAATCAACCTTCCTCCGTGAAAAAGGAACTTCACAGGTTAATAACAGGTAATATTTTAAACACAGGTGCAGATACTTATTTTACCGATAAATTTATGATATGGGGAAACCAAAATGGATTTTATAACAGCTCAGAATCGTGCCCAAGAGCTTACAAAACAGCTTGAATACCACAACAACCTTTACTACAATCAGGATGAACCGGAAATTTCCGACTACGATTACGATATGCTCATGCGTGAACTTGAGAATATTGAAAAGGAATTTCCGTCACTCAAATCTCCTATGTCACCGACAAACCGTGTCGGCGGTAATGCAGGAGAAAAGTTTTCTCCCGTTACTCATGAGGTTGTAATGGAAAGCCTTCACGATAGTTTTTCACACGAAGAGCTTCGTGAATTTGACGCAAGAGTGCGAGAAACCGTGCCGAATGTACGCTATGTTGTTGAACCTAAATTTGACGGTCTTTCCGTATCGTGCGAATATGAAAACGGTGTTTTTGTAAGAGGTTCAACCCGTGGCGACGGCTCTGTAGGTGAAGATGTAACCGAAAATCTTATGACAATTAAGAGTCTGCCAAAGCGTATTCCGAATGCACCCGAATATCTCGAGGTTCGTGGTGAGGTGTATATGTCGTTCAATTCGTTTGACGCACTCACTCGCAGACAGGAAGAAAACGAGGAAAAAACCTTTAAAAATCCACGAAATGCCGCCGCAGGCTCACTTCGTCAGAAAAATGCAAAAATAACCGCTCAGAGAAGTCTTGATATATTCGTGTTCAATATCCAGCAAATCAGAGGGATGACGATTGAAAGCCATATTCAGGGGCTTGACTATCTTACGGAACTTGGCTTTCCGACTGCATTTTACAGCGTTTACGATAATGTTGACGAGGTGATTGAGGAAATTGAGCGCATAGGAAATATGCGTGGAGAGCTTGATTATGCAATTGACGGCGCTGTTGTCAAGGTTGACAGCTTTGCAAGCCGCCGACTTCTCGGCAGTACCGCAAAATATCCTAAATGGGCGGAGGCATATAAGTATCCTCCCGAGGAGAAGCCTACTAAACTCCTAAATATCGAAATCAATGTCGGCAGAACGGGTGTGCTTACTCCTGTAGGCAACTTTGAACCTGTACTTCTTGCAGGAACAACAGTAAGCCGTGCCACACTCCACAATAAAGATTTTATAGATGAAAAAGGTATTTGCGTAGGAGATACGGTTATAATCAGAAAAGCAGGCGAGATTATTCCCGAAGTTCTGTCAGTTAAGGAACACGCTGAAAATGCCGTGCCGTTTGAATTTCCGTCAGTATGCCCGTCATGTGGTAATCCCGTTACACACGATGAGGGAGAGGCGGCAATCCGTTGTACAAACACAGACTGTCCCGCTCAGCTGACAAGACATCTTATTCACTTTGTAAGCCGTGACGCAATGGATATTGACGGACTCGGTCCTGCAATTCTTGAACAGCTTTCAGATGAAGGACTTGTAAAATCTCCTGCCGACCTCTACAGACTTAAAGCTGAAGATATTTCAAGCCTTGAACGCAAGGCTGAAAAATCTGCTCAGAATCTTATTTCTTCAATAGAAAAATCAAAAGAAAACGAACTTTTCAGACTTGTTTTTGCACTCGGAATCCGTAACATAGGTTTTAAAGCCGCAAAGATAATCTGCGAAAATTTTGCAACAATTGACGATATTATGAACGCAAAGGCCGAGGACTTTGAAAAAATAGATGGTTTCGGTGCTGTTATGGCAGAAAGCCTTGAAAATTATTTTTCACTTGACGGTACAAAGGAGCTTATTGCAGACCTTAAATCACTCGGTCTGAGAATGAAACCCTCTCAGCCGAAAAACACGGGCGGTCTTTTTGAAGGCAAAACCTTTGTCCTCACAGGCACACTTCCCACAATGACAAGAAGTGAAGCCTCAAAACTCATTGAACAGAACGGCGGAAAAACAAGTTCATCAGTTTCAAAAAAGACTTCATATGTCTTGGCAGGCGAAGATGCCGGCAGTAAACTAACCAAAGCCCAAGCCTTAGGCGTTGCAATAATTTCCGAAGAAGAATTAAAAGAAATGCTGTCAATGGAATAGTTACAATAAATACTTGACACTGTTTATGTTGTTATATAATTATAACGAAAGGGGTACTTAAAATGAAAAAATATTTGATTTTAGCTGTCGTAACTTTACTTGCTGTTTTGTTATCTGCTTGTAGCGGAAATGTAAAAAGTAATGATACTTCTGCTGAAAATACAACTACTCAGGTTTCAACCTCGGTTAATGAAACAGTTCAGACAACAAATGCTGAATTGCCGAAAATTTATAATCCGACAAATGTAGAAATCCGTGATAATGAAGATGAAAACAAAGTTATTATTGAGTCATCTCAAATCGAGTATGTGTGTTTGCTTGATGATATTAACGGTATGGTGTTAAATATGAAACTTACAGCTGACGGAACTGATAAGTTTGCAGACTACACTAAAAATAATATTGGTTCTGCTGTTCGGTTTGTTATTAACGGAAAGACGGTTTCAAACCCGTATATAAATGTTGAAATTACTGACGGCAATATTAATTTTACAGGTGATTACACTAACGAAGAATATGCTGCTATCTTTAGTGAAATAAAAAGCAAATAAAACAATTTTCAATCCTCCGATTTATGTCGGGGGATTTTTTTTGCCCTTTTGACATATGACTGTGCTTGTCTGCATAGTATTTATTGTACAAACTCTTTTGGGAGGAATTTAAAATATGCTTGCTGAACAAAACGAAAAGAGATTTACGGCGGCACTCAACTGCCTTTGCAAGAATATTTCACGCAGACTTTTACCTCTTGCGCCTAAATTGGCAAACTCGGTTCAGGAAATCAGATTACGACTTTCCCGACCGCTTGCACTTGTCTGTCCCGACAATACATACTACCTAACGCAAAACGGCGGACTTAGCAATACAATCCTTGACGGTGCAATGCTTGTTGTCTCAAAAGCAGATATTGTCGATACTTTCAACAACATTTGCAACTACTCCGTGTATAACAGACAGAACGAAATTGTAAACGGCTTTGTCACAATGTACGGCGGTCACAGGGCAGGAATCTGCGGAACAGCGGTCGTAAACAACGGAAAAATTGTGAATATCCGTGACATAACCTCAATCAATGTCCGCATAGCAAGGGAGCATAAGGGTTGTGCGGATTCTCTTTATAATAAGATAATTGCCGTTTCGGGAGGTGTTCTCATATGCGGAGCACCTTGCAGCGGAAAAACAACCGTACTTCGTGACCTTGCAAGACTTCTGTCAACCAAGGGCAAGAAGAATGTTGCCCTGATTGATGAAAGAGGAGAGCTTGCAGGCACGGCATCGGGTAAATTTCAGAATGATATCGGAATGTGCGATGTCTATGATTCATACAACAAGAGCGAGGCAATGCTTCACGCAATCCGCAGTATGGCTCCCGAAATTGTTATCTGCGATGAAATCGGCTCAAAAGAAGATATCTATGCTGTAGAAAAGTCGGTCAACTGCGGAGTTCGGATAATTTCATCAACGCATTGTGCAAATGAATACGAACTGAAACAGAAAGCAAACATGGTTTCTCTCATGAAAACAGGGGCATTTCAAATGCTTGTGTTTCTGTCAAATCGAACCCACGCAGGTGAAATTGTGAAAATATCGCAGGTAGGTGACAACTTTGCCGTTTAAACTCATAGGATGTTTGCTTGTTGTCTGCACGGGTACAATGATAGGTTTTGTTTTGTCGGGTAGGTTGTACAAACGCAGAGATTTTCTGAAATCATTCACGGAATTTATATCATTGCTTGCAACAAATCTTCGCTACAGCGGTGATGATATCTTCACTCTGGTTAATTCCTGTGCAGAAAATTCAAACCTTGATTTATTGCTTTTTTCAGAATGTGACAGACCTTTTGACGAATTGTGGCTTGAAAGGGTAAAACAATTATCTTCTGAAATACCGCTTTCAAAATCCGACATTTCAATGCTGAACGATTTCGGAGGTCAGCTCGGAAAAACCGATACAGAGGGGCAGTTAAAACATCTTGAACTCTACGAGGTGTCATTTTCAAAACAGCTTTCATCAGCCCTTGATGCCATAACAAAAAAATCAAAGCTATATAAAACAATGGGATTTTTTGCAGGAAGTGCAATCGCCCTTATGATGATTTAGAGGTAGTAATGGATGTTGAGCTTATTTTCAAAATTGCCGCTGTAGGCATAATTGTTGCGGTTCTTACCCAACTTCTCATACGAAGCGGTCGAGAGGAGCAGGCAATGCTGACCTCGCTTGCCGGACTTATAGTTGTGTTGACGCTGATAATAACGCAAATCAGCACTCTGTTCAACACAATAAAACAGCTTTTCGGTTTTTAATATGAATATTCTGTCAATTTCCGTACTCGCCGTTGTGACCGTAATAATCTGCGTAATGCTCAAACCGAAAAATGCGGAAATTTCCGTAATGCTCGGTATAAGCTGTTCCGTTATTATTTTAATCGGCGTGCTTACTCAGGTTTCGGCTATCGTTACAACAATCAATCAAATTATAGCCTCATCGGGAATAAGCATTGACTACATAGTAATTCTGCTGAAATCAATCGGAATATGCCTTGTCACCGAGTTCGCCGTGAATACCTGCAAGGATTCGGGCAGTCAGTCGCTTGCGTCAAATGTTTCGCTTGCAGGAAAAATTATGGTTACGGTAACGGCACTTCCGCTTTATTCGGATATTTTAAAAACCGTGTTGTCACTTGCAGGCAATTGAGGTGAAGAAGTGAAAAAAAGTGTTGTAATAATTACTGTCGTGTTTGTGCTTATCGCCCTTTCATGTGTCTGTGCAAACGCTGAAGAAGGTGAAATGATTTATGATATGTCAAATGTTTTTGATTCGCTGTCCGACGATATAAAGCAAAGCCTTCAGAATATGGGCGTTGATTTGGGGGATTTTTCAAAGCTTGCCAACCTGTCTTTTGAAAATGTAATGGGCGAAATTCTCTCGCTTGCACTCGGCAACATTTCTTCACCGATCAAAGGTCTTGTCAATATAACCGCCCTGCTTTTGCTCTGTTCCGTAATCAGCGCCTACAACGGTTCGCTCTCCTGCGATATTTCAAACTCGTTGAATATAACCGCAACGCTCTGTATAACCTGTGCCGCAGTAGTCCCGGCTGTCGGAGTCATCGCATCAACGGGTTCGGTAATCTGCACCGCATCAAATATAATGCTTGCCTATGTTCCTGTTATGGCTGTAATTATGGCAAGCTCGGGTTCTGTGGCAGGTTCGGCATCATACTATGCCGTAATGATAGGGGCAGGGGAGGGTGTGTCACAGCTTTCATCAAAAATAATCGTTCCTCTGCTCAATATGTTTCTCGGTCTGTCAATAACATCATCCGTATCGCCGTCCGTAAATCTCAGCGGTTTTATGTCAATGATTTCAAAGAGCGTAAAGTGGCTTTTGGGCTTTGCTATGACAATCTTCACAGCCGTGCTGACATTCAGACAGCTTATAAGCGTTTCGGTTGACAATGTTTCAACCCGTGCTGTAAGGTTTACTCTCAATTCATTTATTCCGATAGTCGGTTCGGCACTTTCGGATGCCTACAAGGTAGTTCAGGGCAGTATCGGACTTTTGAAATCGGGAATAGGAATAATAGTGATTCTGTCCGTTACAATTGTGTTTATGCCTGTGATTTTGCAGGGAGTAATGTGGATGTTCACCCTTTGGATCGGCAAATCAACGGCAGAGGTTCTCAATCTAAACGGTCCGGCAAAACTGCTTGAAAACATATCGTCTGTCTTTTCAACTCTCATAGCTGTTTTGCTGTGCATTATGTCAATTTACATTCTTTCAACGGCGGCAGTAATTATGCTTGGCGGAGGTTCATCATGAGCGGACTTTTTACGGTTGTTGTTGTAATGTGTGCGTCTGCGTTAATATGCTCGCTTGTTCAGACCTTTGTTACAGACGGCAGTACAAAGAAAATCATCAGCCTTGTTTTAGGAGCGTTTATTATCTGCTGTATGGTTGTTCCCGTAAAAAATGCCGTATCGTCATTTAATACCGATATTGAGGAAAAGCAAAATTCTGCAAAAGAAATATCAACAAATGATGAGGCATACAGCAATGCTGTTATAAAGCAGACGGAGATAAATCTTGAAACTGCATTAAAAAATCTTCTTTTACAGAATAATATAACAATCAAATCGTGTGACATAATTTTGAGCAGAGTTGAAAACAACGGCATAATCATAGCGTCAATCAGCATATATATAGACAAAGAATTTGTTCGGTACACAAATCTTGTATCGTCAATTGTTTATGACAATTTCGGAATTACACCAAACATTATGACGGAGTGAATTATGGAAGAAAAAACAAGTTCAAAGCTGAAATCAATGCTCGACAGTAAAAAAATAAGAAATATCATAATCGTTGTCGGTCTTATCGGTATTGGTTTAATATTTCTTTCAAACTGGGTTGATTTCGGTTCTTTGACATCAGGAAAAGGAGATGAGGCATTTTCCGTAAAAACATACAGCACCAAAACAGAAACTGATTTGCAGACGGTGATTTCAAAAATTGAGGGAGCAGGCAAGACGGAAGTTTTGCTCACAATGGAAAATTCCGTTGAATATGTTTATCTTGACAACAGCACCACCAAAACAAAGGAAATTGAACCTTTGATAAGAGGAGTGCTTGTAGTGTGTGAAGGCGGTGATGATCCTGTTGTGGTTGAGCGTGTCACCGATGCAGTCACAAAAGCGCTTGATATTTCAACAGCAAAAGTATGTATTACAAAATTATCAGAATAAAGGTCGGGAGTAATATGAAATCTAAGAAAAAATATATCGTTTTTGCATCACTTGTGCTTGCACTTTCAGCGGCTGTGTACATAAACTGGCAGCTTTCGGGGGCAAAAACTCCCAAAAGTGCCAAAGAACTCGGAGCGGCATCATATGTCAGTGCAACCGCTTCGGCGTCGGATGATGAGGTACAGCAGACGGCGGCACTTTCAAACGAGAGCAAAAGCTATTTTTCAGCCGAAAGGACAAAGCGGCAGGCAACTCAGGATAAAATAATTGATGATGCAAAAGAAATTTTCAATCTTGAAAGCTCGTCTGATGCCGACAAAAGCGAGGCTGAAAAGAATGTTGAAGAGCTTCTCAAAATCTTTACAATTCAGGACAGCATTGAAAGTATTGTCAAAGCCAAAGGATTTTCAGAATGCCTTTGCTATATAAGCGATCAAGGTGTGTCGGTAATTGTTCCGAAATCTCAGCTTGACGATACATCTGTTCTGATTATTGACGATGCCGTGGTTACTCATTATGAGGTTGATTATGACGATATATCGGTAATAGGGGCATGAAATTAGCAGAGGGCATAGTGTCCTCTGCTTTTTTTATGCATAAAAATATTCCTATGTTCACAAAGAATACTGCGCAATAGGCTGAAATTTTTCCGGAAACTTGTCAATCGATTTAAACGGATATATAATTAGAATTATAACAATTAGAATTAAAACTATTAAAGAGAGGGTTGTGTATGAAAGAGTCAATTCACTATCTGCCCATATGCTTGTGCAAAAGGCACTTCTCGGCAGTATCAAAGAATCGGGACTTACATTGGGTCAGCCGAAAATACTCGATTACCTAAAAGACCATAACGGCTGTGTACAAAAGGATATTGCGGCAGGCTGTCACATTGAGCCTGCGTCCATAACCGTGATTTTGCGTGGTATGGAAACCAAAGGCTATATCGCAAGGAAATCTCTTGGCGGCGACAGAAGGTCACTCTATGTTTTTCTCACCGATAAGGGAAAAGAGTATGTCCGATATCTCAATGAAAAATTTGACAGCGTAGAAAGTATTGCAACAGACGGCTTTTCAGAAGAAGAAACGGAAGTGTTCCAAAGTCTGCTTGCAAAAGTGTATGAAAATATGACAAAGCATTTTGAAAAGGAAGTTATGTAATGAATTTAAAAAATATGAAAATCAGATTGCCGATGTATTTTATCGGTCTTTTTATAATGACAATCGGAATTGCACTTTCGGTAAAATCAAATCTCGGTGTATCTCCCGTAAGCTCAATCCCATACACAATGACCTGCATATGGGGCATAGAAATGGGCAAGGCAACAATCATATTCCACATTGTTCTTGTGTTCATTCAGTTTTTGTTACTTCGCAAAAACTTTAAATTAATAACCCTTTTGCAGATTCCCGTAGGCGTTATCTTCGGCTATTTTACAACATTCTGCAACTACCTTGCATCATTCTTTCCGACACCCGATAATCTTATTGTCAGAATCTTAATGGTGCTTGCAAGCTCCGTTATTGTCGCAGTCGGAATTTTTCTGTATCTTCCTGCCGATGTTATTCCGCTCGCAGGCGAGGGTGTAATGTCTGCTGTTTCACAGGTTACAAAAATCGAATTTTCAAAGATAAAAATGGGTTTTGATATCACTATGGTGGTAGTGTCGGCAGCGGCTTGTCTGATTATGATTCACAGCCTTGGCAGTGTTGGTGCAGGAACAGTAATTGCGGCATTTCTTGTCGGATTTATTCTCGGCATTATCAACAAAGCTTTCGGAAAATACAGAGATAAACTTCTTAAAAAGACTCCGTCCGTTCAGGTTGATGAAAAAACTGATGATGAGCAGAATCCTACATATGTAATCACCGTGTCAAGGGAATACGGCAGCGGCGGCAGACAGATTGCAAAGGCACTTGCCGAAAGTCTTGGGTTTAAGTATTACGATAACGAGCTGATAAAACTTGTTGTTGAGAAGAGCGGCTATTCTCCTGATTTTATTGAAAAGAATGAACAGACAATTAAAAATCCTTTACTTCACGATTTCTTTGCGTGGTACGGCGGACCGCTTGATACCGCAAATATGCCGAATGTCGAAAGCCTTTTTAACCGTGAAAAAAATGTAATAAAAACCATTTCACAGAATGAATCCTGCGTAATAGTCGGCAGACTTGCAAACGAGATTCTCAAAAACAAAAAGCATACATTCAATGTATTTGTATCAGCCGATGAAAATACCGAGGCAGAGAGAATTTCCGAAAGGGATAATCTTTCCGTAAACGATGCTCTTAAAAAGGTCAGAAAGGTAAACCGTGAAAGAGCCGACCATTGCAAATACTTTACATCTTCCGAATGGGGCAATGCAGATAACTACGATTTGTGCATAAAGTCCGATACATTCGGCTGTGATGAGAGCACTAAAATTATTGAAGAGTTATTCAGAAAGAAATTTCCGAAATTCAAATGATTTGTCACAGATATCTTTGT
>OMDC01000662.1_pt1 | contig 14523 bp, 9 predicted proteins | sample 1674201 | NCBI WGS metagenome assembly OMDC01 (sample SAMEA103958152, study PRJEB25191) | human gut metagenome | biome: human-associated habitat [ENVO:00009003]; feature: intestine environment [ENVO:2100002]; material: feces | place: Germany | collected 2013/2015 | reverse complement strand
GCGAGTAGATCAGCGTACCGATCAGGTCGGCCGGCAGCAGGTCGGGGGTGAACTGTATACGCGAGAATCCGGCATCCACGGCTTTTGCCAGCGTGGTGATGGCCAGCGTCTTGGCCAGTCCGGGCACGCCTTCCAGCAGGATGTGTCCGTTCGACAGCAGCCCGATCAGCAGCGTGTCGACCAGATGGCTCTGCCCCACGATGACCTTGCCCATTTCCGTGCGGAGCGTATCGACGAATACCGATTCGCGTTCGATCCGCTCGTTGAGTTCTTTGATGTTGATGACTTCGCTCATTGTTTTATTATATGTTGAATTTCATGCTTCATACCCTGCGCCGGGCACTCTTGCCCGCAGCCTCCGCCTCCGCCCGGCGCAAACGTTGCCGTATTGTCGTCGGATACGCAAGACTCGATTTATTATTGGGAACGATTCCCGAATGAAATTATTGCAAAATTAATAAAATTACGGATAAAATGTTTTGAATAGCCCCTTTTTTGCTATCTTGTAATCACTTACCCCTTGAATCCCATGCTATGCGAAAACTGTATTATTTAGCCTGCAGTATTGTCTTATCCGGCCTTACCGCCTGTGAAGTGCCTCCGCTGGCGGATGGAAGCTCTGCTGAAACTGCTGAAGGCGTTGCGACGGCTCCGATCTCGCACACGATTCCCGCGGCGAAGGCGCTGGAACATCTTGCCGGGGCACTGGTTGCCCTTGACGGGCCGACCCGTTCTCCGGGTGAATCGAGAACCGTGCAACGCGTTACGGCGGTTACGTGGGACGATCTGAGGGCGTCTGCGACCCGCAGCGGAGAATGTTCTGCCGACTCGCTTGTTTATTTAGTCGAGTTCGAAGATGGAAAAGGCAGTGCCATTCTGGCTGCGGACGACCGGCTCGAACCTGTTATCGTGATCTACGATACGTATAAAATGAAGAAGGAAGATTTGCGGGAACCGCCGGTCGATCCGGATGCTTGGCGGACACTTGAAAATCTTTATTGCGAAGAGGATGACGACTATTATCTGGGGGCAAGCGAACTCCCGGAGCTACCTGTCGAAAATACGCTTTTGGAACATCAACTCATCTACGATTATATCAATAAGGAAGTAGAAGATACGGGCGGTGCTGTTTATACGGTTGAGAGCGGTTGGAATCTGAGCCGATCCGTGAGTCCCATGCTGACGACTCAATGGCATCAGGGAGCCCCGTTTAAACTACGTTTTCCGATTAGTACTTCGTGGACTATCTGGGCTCCGCCCGGATGTGTCACGATCGCCGTGGCCCAGATTATGAACTATCACCAATTTCCGCGCAATTATTGTGATTGGTCGCTGGTAAATCAATATAATCCTAAAAAACTCCTTGAGGAAAATGACCAGGATGTGCTGGACGAAGTCGCGTTGTTGTCTAAAAAGGTGGCTGGCGGTTGTCGCGTGGAATGTAATTTTTTTGGCTCTGGGGAAACTTTTTCCACGCCGGCCAAAGCCAAGCGTTTTCTTCGCGATATGGGCTATACCGGGATCGAGAAACATCTCGGATATGACGCGGACGTGATTAAGACAACACTGAATAAAGGTTGTCCTGTCTTTATCGGGGCTTTGGCTTCCAGCAATCATGGTCACGCATGGGTGATAGACGGATATCTGAATTACGAAAACATCATCAAAACCTACAACGGCCCTGCCACTTTGTTGGAAACAAAAACAGTGAATAAACTATTCGTACACTGTAATTGGGGCTGGCAGAGTACTCGTAAGAATGGATATTATGCCAGTAAGGTTTTTGATACCCGAAACGGGCCTGCGGATTTGAGCGGATATCCGGTGGCGACTCGTGGGATCGATACTAAAAATTACACATGGTGGTTCCGGATCGTTACTTATAACAAACCCCGATAGTTATGAAAAAACTGATTATATTGTGGGGTGCCGTATTGGCCTCCCTATTGTTTTGCGGATGTCCTCCGGGCTCTGCGCCTTACGAGGATTTTTACTCCCGGTCGTTCGTCTTGCTATATTGTCAGGTAAGCGATATCTCGATCGAACGTCGGTATTATCCCGAAGACGATCCCGATTACAACCTCGGCTATTTTATCTGGTTCGTTGCTGATAAACTTTATCAGGCAAACAGGAACGGTGAAGAAAAACAGGTCTACGATGCGCTTTGCGAAAAGTACAATGATGTGACCTACAACCGTAAGGTACGATACTCCTATGGCGAATACAATCGCCCGAGATGTTCCTGCTTTTTTACGGACTTGGAGATATGGAGCACTGCCGACTGGGATGCCGGTCATCCGGCGGGAACGCCGCTCGATGACATCGTGCGTTTCGAAAGCGATACCCCCTGGCCCTATATCCGGAGCGGTTATACGCAGCGGTATTCCGACAAGAAAAGGGGCGAGTACTATCCGGTTCACTGTTTGGTTTCGGAACTTACGGCGGACGACATGACCCTGTTGCCGGATTACTTTTTTATCCTGTTTACCTCGCGTCCCGCCCTCGACCTGCAACATACCATCCGTGTCCGGTTGACCGACGATGCCGGGAATGTGTACGAGGCTGGCATCGACGTGGATTTCAGCCTGTGACCCGAACCATCCGTGCGGAAACGGGTATTTCTGTCCCTGTCGTTGGCTGTGTTTTCGGATGTCCCGACAGTATTGCAGCCGGCCGGCAGTCCGCTTTGGATTGCTGTGCCCCGAATCGGCGTGCGGGGCTTTTTCGGTAAATTTTATTCCGAAATCGGCAGGGCTCTGCCGAAGGGCTTGCGAAAAAGTATTAACTTTGCAGCCATGGAACCCAAAGAATCTCCGATACTGCAAGGCCTGAACCCCGCACAGCGCGATGCCGTGGTCAATTACGACTCCCCGTCGCTCATCATCGCCGGCGCCGGTTCGGGCAAAACGCGCGTGCTGACCTCGCGCATCGCCTATATGATCGAGCAGGGCGTGGCGCCCTTCAACATTCTGGCGCTCACCTTCACCAACAAGGCCGCCCAGCAGATGCGCGAGCGCATCGCACAGATGATCCCCGATAACCGCAGCCGCTATATCCGCATGGGTACGTTCCACTCGGTCTTTTCGCGCATCCTGCGCGAGAATGCCGAAAAGATCGGTTTCCCCGAGTCGTTTACGATCTACGAGCCCTCGGACTGCAAGAACCTCATCAAGACCATCGTCCGCGAACTGAACCTTCCCGACGAGAAATACAAGCCCAACCTCATCGCCTCGCGTATCTCCTACGCCAAGAACTGCCTGGTGACGCCCGGCGCCTACCTCGCCAACTCGGTCTATGCCGCCGAAGACCGGCAGGCGCAGATCCCCGAGTTCGGCAATGTCTACAATATCTACTGCCAGCGCTGCAAGCGCAACGGTGCGATGGACTTCGACGACCTGCTTTTGCAGACCAACATCCTGCTGCGCGACGCCCCGGACGTGCTGGCGCGCTACCAGGAGCTGTTCAAATACATCCTGGTGGACGAGTACCAGGACACCAACTACGCCCAGTACGTCATCATCCGCCGCCTGTCGCAGCTCCACTCCAAGGTCTGCGTGGTGGGCGACGACGCACAGTCGATCTACTCGTTCCGCGGTGCCAAGATCGAGAACATCCTCTCCTTCCAGAAGGATTTTCCCGCGGCCAAGGTCTTCAAGCTCGAGCAGAACTACCGCTCGACCCGCACGATCGTCGATGCGGCCAACTCGGTCATCGTCCGCAACTCCAGGCGCATGGAGAAACACTGTTTCTCGGCCGGCGACGTGGGTGAACCGATCCGCATTCTCAAGGCCTATACCGACCGCGAGGAGGCCGAAATGGTGGTCTCCGATCTGCGCGACAAAGTTCGCTCGACGGGCGACGACTGGTCGGAAGCGGTGATCCTCTACCGCACCAACAACCAGTCGGCCGTGCTGGAGGACAACCTCCGCCGCCGCGGCATTCCCTACCGCATCTACAAGGGCAGTTCGTTCTACGACCACAAGGAGGTCAAGGACATGCTGGCCTATATCCGGCTGGTGATCAACCCGCGCGACGACGAGGCGTTCAAACGCATCGTCAACTACCCGACGCGCGGCATCGGCGACACGACCGTGCAGCGCATCGCGCAGCTGGCCGCTGAGCGGGGCGTCTCGATGTGGGAGGCGGTCGACGCGCTGGTCGCCGAACCGGCCGCCGACCCCGTGCAGAAGACCATCGCCCGCAAGGTGGCGGACTTCGTGGCGATGATCCGCTCGCTGTCGCTCGCCCGCAACGAGAAGGGGCTTTACGACTTCGGGCTCGAGATCGCCACCCGCTCGGGTATCCTCGCGGCCTACCGTGCCGAGAATACCCCCGAGGCGACCTCGGCATTGGACAATATCGAGGAGTTGCTGAACTCGATGCAGGAGTTCAAGGAGCGGTGCGACGCCGAAATCCGCAACGGGGAGCGTCCGCAGGACGAAGAGGCGACCATCGAGGAGTGGCTGCAGAACGTCATGCTGGTGACCGACATGGACAAGGACGACCCCGAAGACCGCAACAAGGTGACACTGATGACCGTCCACTCGGCCAAGGGGCTGGAATACAAATACGTGTATATCGTCGGGCTGGAGGAAAACCTCTTCCCCTCGCAGCGGGCCGCCGAGTCGCCCGACGGCATGGAGGAGGAGCGGCGCCTGTTCTACGTGGCGCTTACCCGTGCCAAGGTCGAGGCGACGATCTCCTACGCCGAGATGCGTTTCAAGTGGGGCAACATGGAGTTCTCGCGCCCGAGTTGCTTCCTGCGCGAGATCGACCCGAAATATGTCAGGGCCGACTTCGGTACCGGCACCGACGACGACCGCCCGCACCGCTCGCCCGACGGATCCGCACCTTCGGCCATCGACGAACTGCGCCGCCGCTTCGACTACCGTTTCCAGCAGAAACAGCAGGCTGCGGGCGGGAACAATGGCGGCGGCCGGCCGGGCAGCAACCCCGGCCGCGGCAATTTCGGCGGCCGCCCCTCCGACGGCGAATCCGGCCCCGCAAGGCGTTTCGCCCGGGCTGCGGCACCCCGCGACGCCCGCCCGCAGGGGCGTCCCGACCCGGCGCTCGTCCAGGCCCCGCGCCCCTCGACCGACGGCATGCGCCGCATCGGTGTGCGGCAGGCGGCCGACGGCGGCGTACCCCTCGGCGATACGATGCCCGTCAGCGGCGATTATACCGTGGGACAGCGCGTCGAGCACCCCAAATTCGGCGTGGGTATCGTGCAGCGCATCGAGACCCTCGCCACCGACCACAAGCTGGTCGTGGCCTTCGACGGCGCGGGCGAAAAGACCCTGCTGGCCAAATTCGCCAAACTGACCAAACTATAACAGCGATGGCGACCCCCCCCCTTGTGTCGGTCTGCATGACCACCTACAACCACGAAGCTTACCTTGCCCAGGCCATCGAGAGCGTGCTGGCGCAGCAGACCTCGTTCGGGGTCGAGCTGGTGCTGGGCGACGATTGCAGTACGGACTCCACGGCCGCTATTTGCCGCGAATACGCGGCGAAATACCCCGGCCGCGTGCGTTTCGTCACGGGCCAGCGCAACGTGGGCTGGCGTGCCAACTACCGCCGCACGTTCGAGGCCTGCCGCGGGAAATACGTGGCCTACTGCGACGGCGACGACTGGTGGAGCGACCCCCGCAAGTTGCAGATGCAGGCCGACCTGCTGGAGTCCGACCCCTCGTGCGGGATGTGCTATACGCGCGCCAGCAACTATTACCAGAACACCGGCCTCACCGAACCCGATCACGAGGAGCACTTTACCGACTTCGACCACCTGCTTTGCCGGCTCACCATCGCCAACTGCGCCACGCTGGCGCGCCGCGACCTCATCGCCCGCTACTATGCCGAGGTGCGCCCCGACGAGCACCCCGAATGGCTTACCGACGACGCCCCGATGTGGCTCTGGTTCGCGGCCTGCAGCCGTGTGCGCTACCTCCCGGCCATCACGGCGGTGCACCGCCGCCTGCCGCAGAGCGTGAGCCATAGCACGGAATATCCCCGCCGGATCGCCTTCTGCGACTCCCTGATGGACATAAGCCTGTGGTTCGATGCCCGTTACGGTGCACGCCGCAACCGGTTCCGCATCCTGCGGCGGCGCAGTTCGGTCGCGTTGTGGGTACTCTCCTGGAACGGTTCCGTCGGCGAATACCTCGCCCGGTGGCGCCGCGACGTGGCTGCCTGTCCGCGCCTGCTGTTCTGCCCCGAAGGCTGCGGGCTCCTCGTGAAGAAGATTTTGTTCCGACGTAAAAAACAACGACTATGACTACCAAAGAGCGTTACGACGGCGTTATCGCCTGGTTCTCGGAGCACATGCCCGTGGCCGAGAGCGAATTGCACTATACGGATCCCTACCAGTTGCTCGTGGCCGTGATCCTTTCGGCGCAGTGTACCGACAAGCGGGTCAACATGACTACGCCCGCCCTGTTCGAGCGCTTCCCCACGCCGTTCGAAATGGCGAAGGCCACGGCCGAGGAGATTTACCCCTATATCCGGAGCATCTCCTACCCGAACAACAAGGCCCGCAACCTCGCGGGCATGGCGCGTATGCTGTGCGAAGAGTTCGGGGGCGAGGTGCCGAGCGACCTGCAGCAGATGCAGCGCCTGCCGGGCGTGGGGCGCAAGACGGCCAACGTGCTGGGTGCCGTGCTGTGGCAGAAGGAGGTGATGCCGGTGGACACGCATGTCTTCCGTGTCTCGAACCGTATCGGGCTGACGACCAATTCGAAAACTCCGTTGCAGACCGAGCTGACGCTCGAAAAGAACATCCCTTCGCACCTGTTGCCGGTGGCTCACCACTGGCTGATCCTCCACGGACGTTACGTCTGCATGGCGCGCAGCCCCAAGTGCGGCGAATGCGGGATCGCCGCCTGGTGCCGCAAATACGCCGCCGACCACCGGACGAAAGGGTAGGTGCCCCCCCCCGACGTTTTGGGGCGTTTGCCCGGGGAGGCTTTGCCGGGACGGTTCGTTCCCCGATCGACACCCCCGCCCGATCGACAGCCCCCTCCCGGTACGGCCCGCCTCCTGCGCGGGGCATGATCCGGCCGCCGGGGACACCCTGAACACAAAAAAAACAGATCAACCCAATCCAAACCTCAGACCTATGACCAAGATCGTCCTGAAATTCCTGTTGTTGCTGTTCGTGCCCTTTTTTGCGCAGGCGCGTGACACCGATTCGCTGCGGGTGCTGTGGGTCGGCAACAGCTATACCTATTACAACGACATGCCGTCCACCGTCCGGCAGATCGCCGCGACGCAGAAGGTGAAACTCTCCTGTACGCGCTTCCTCAAGGGCGGCGAGCGCCTTTCCGGCCACCTGAAAAACCAGAAGCTGCTCGACGCCATCGCCGCGGGCGGCTGGGATTACGTCATCCTCCAGGAGCAGAGTTCCGCGCCGGCCATGCCGACCCGGCAGGTCGCGCGGGAAGTCTACCCTGCGGCGCGTACGCTCGACAGCCTGGTGCACGTCGCGTCGCCCGATGCCCGTGTGATCTTCTACATGACGTGGGGGCATAAGAACGGCAACCGCTTCCCGATTCCGGAGTACCCGCCCGCCAACAGCTACGGCACCATGCAGGAACGGCTGATTACCAGCTACCTCGAAATGGCCTACGACAACGACGCGTGGTGTGCCCCCGTGGGCATGGCATGGCGCCGGGTGCGTGCCGAAAGGCCCGATTACGTGCTCTATGCGCAGGATTGTTTCCACCCCGGGCCGCTGGGCAGCTACCTGGCCGCGAACGTGATTTTCACCACGATCTACGGCAAGCCCTACCAGACCGCCTGCACGCTGGACTTCCCGGCCGAACAGGCCGAATACATCCAGCGTGTGGCGCAGCAGACCGTGCTGGAAAACCTCACGCTGCTGAATATAAAAAGGTAATCGGATTTGTACGGATTCATGCCCGCGCTTCGACAAGCGCGGGTTTTTTCGGATCTTGGACGCCCGCCGGCCTTGCCGCAGGCCGTTCCGCCGGACAGGATGCCTGCTCTCACCGCTCGCTCAGCTCCAGCCAGCGCATCGTCTTTTCGTCGATCGACGCGATCAGCTCCGCTATGCGCCGTGACTGCGCCGTGAGCTCCTCCACCGGGAGCGTCCCCGACGAGAGCGACGCCTCGAGTGCCGCTTTCTCGGCCTCGAGCGCCGGGATTTCCGTTTCGAGCGCTTCCAGCTCCCTCTTTTCGTTGAACGAGAGCTTGCGCGGCACAGCCTCCGCCGCCTGTGTTTTCGCCGCCTGCGGTTTGGGGCGGGCCTGTGCGGCTTCGGCGCGGCGTGCCGCTTCGTATTCGCGCTTCCAGGCCACGTATTCCGAGTAGGTTCCCGCAAAATCCCTGATCTCGCCCCCGCCGCAGAAAACCAGCAGGTGGTCGGCGACCTTGTCCACGAAATAACGGTCGTGCGACACCACGATCACGCAGCCTCTGAACGCTTGCAGGTACTCTTCCAGGATGCCCAGCGTTACGATGTCCAGGTCGTTCGTCGGCTCGTCCAGCACCAGGAAATTGGGGCTCTGCATCAGCACCGTGCAGAGGTATAACCTCCGCCGCTCGCCGCCGCTCAGGCGTGCCACGTAATTGTATTGCGTTTCCGGTGTGAAGAGGAAATGCTGCAGCAGCTGCGAGGCGCTCATCCGCCGCCCGTCGCCCAGTTCGACCTGTTCGGCGATCGCCGTCACCACGTCGATCACCCTCATCGAGTCGTCGAACTCTAGCCCCTGCTGGCTGTAATAGCCGAAGCGAACGGTTTCGCCTATGTCGATCACACCGCTGTCGGGTCGTTCGATGCCCGTCAGCAATTTGAGAAACGTCGACTTGCCGCAACCGTTGTCGCCCACGATCCCCAGCTTTTCGTAGCGGGTGAAGTTGTAGTTGAACTTGTCGAGGATCACCACGTCGCCGAAGCGCTTGCTCACGTCGCGGGCCTCGAATATCTTGGTGCCGATCCGCGACGCCCCGACGTCGAGCCGCACCTCGCCGCTGCGGCGCGTCGTTTTGAGCCGCGATTCGAGATCGCGGAACGCGTCGATGCGCGACCGCGCCTTGGTCGCCCGCGCCTGCGGCTGGCGGCGCATCCACTCCAGTTCGCGGCGGTAGAGGTTCATGTCGCTCGCCCGCTGTGCCGCGTCGGCCGTTTCGCGCTCCTGTTTCTTTTCCAGGTAATAGGAGTAGTTGCCCGCATAGTGGTAGATCCGGCGGTTTTCCATTTCGAGGATGTCGCTGCACACGCTGTCGAGGAAATACCGGTCGTGGGTCACCATCAGCAGCGCGGCGCTGCTCGCCGCGAGGTACTCTTCGAGCCACTCGGTCATGTCGGTGTCGAGGTGGTTGGTCGGCTCGTCGAGGATCAGCAGGTCGGATTCGCTGATCAGCACGTTGGCCAGCGCCACGCGCTTGAGCTGCCCGCCCGAGAGGGTCTCCACTTTTTGCCCGAAGTCGCGGATCCTGAGCCGTGAAAGGATCCGCTTGGCGCGCTGCTCGTAATCCCACGCTTCGAGGGCATCCATCCGCGCCATTGCCTCCTGCAACCCTTCGCCCGACGCATCACCGATCGCCCGCTCATACTCCGCGATGGCCTTCAGGGCGGGGCTCTCCGAGTGGAAGCAGGCTTCCAGTACGGTCATTCCCGCCGGGTATGCGGGGCTTTGTTCCAGGTAGGCGATCCTCAGGCCGCGGCGCGGCACGACGCTGCCCGCGTCGTGGCTTTCCTTCCCCGCGATGATGTTCAGCAGCGTGGTCTTACCGGTGCCGTTCTTCGCCACGAGGGCCACGCGCCGGCCCTCCTCGATCGTGAACGAGATATTTTCGAAGAGCACCTGCTCGCCGTACGATTTGGTGAGGTTTTCCACCTGGAGACAAGAAGCCATAACGTGTGATTTAGATTTGCAAAGCTACGCAAAATTCCCGAACCGTGCCAATCGCCGTCCCGGAAAGGGGCTCCGGCCCCCGGAAAACGGGCTGCCCCTCCCCGAAAAAAGGACGGCGCACGACGGTCATATCCCCTCGTGCGCCGTTTCTCGTTGCCGGACTTCCCCCGGAAACGTTGTGCCGTTCCGGTTTTTCACCCCTCCCGGCGTCATGCTTTCCGGGCGGTTCCCTTCTTCCGTCAACCTCCCTTCTTCCGGGTTGCGGGTTCCCGTCACGGTGCTTTCCCCGGCACCGGATCCCTCCCCGCGGCATCCGCTTTCCCGGACACCCGTTTCCAGACACTATCTTTTCCCCGCCCTGCCTTTCGGGCGCACTACCAGTTCTTGCGCAGGTCGCGCGTCAGGGGGAACTCGGTGATGCGCAGCGTCGTGCAGCCGTAGGGGATCAGCGTGATCTCTTCGGCGGGATTGGCGCTCTCGTTGGTGCTGTACGGCTGGGGGCCGGCGCTCTCCTGGTAGAGCACCCATTCGTCGAGTCTGCGCCCGCGCGCCCTGATCTCCACCGGGGCGTTTTCCAGCGTCCACGGATAGGCGTCGCCGATGTCGCGCCGCTCGACCCTGAATGCCTCCGCAATGCGTTCGGGGCGGACGTCCTCCTCGAAGAGCGTGTAGTTCCACGGGGTCGTAGGCCGCACCTCGTAATACCACGGGCCGTAGATCTGTTTGCCGGGGTTTTTGACCTTCGACCACTGCTCGCCGATGCGCAGCGAGTAGACCAGCGGCCCGCGCTCGACGACGGCCGAGCGTTCGTACCAGCGGCTGACGGCGACCTCCATCGGCAGGCGGAGCGTCACCACGTCGCCCGTGCGCCACGTGCGCCGCACCTCCGCCACGGAACCTTTCCCGGGCGACGCCACGGCCTGGCCGTTCACCGCCACGGTCGCCCCTTCGCACCAGCCGGGGATGCGCAGGCGGAGCGGGAACTCGGCTGTTTTCACCTTGCGCCCGTCGATCTTTATCTCGAAGCGTATCTGCTCGTCGAAGGGGTATTGCGTCCGCTCGGCGATCGTCACCCGTGCGCCGCCGGCCACTTCGGCCGTGACGTTGCAGGGCGAGTAGACCATCGCGGCCAGCCCGCCGTCGTGGGTGGCATACCACAGGTTTTGCGTGAACTTGGGCCATCCCTGGTGCATGTTCGACGTGCAGCAGGCATAGCCCGTCAGCAGGCCGTAGAGGATGTCCGTGCCGTCGTGGCTCTGCTCGAAATTGCGGCGGTGGTCGGTAATCATCACCTGGTTGACCTGCTGGTAGTACTGGCGGGCGTCATAGGCGTCCGTGGCCTGCGTGGGCAGGGCGTTGAACGCCACGCGCTCCAGATGGTCGGCGAACTGCACGTCGCCCGTGATTTCGGCCATCTCCTCCAGCGAGTACATCATCTCCACGACCGTGCAAAGCTCCGAACCCTGCGTCGGGGCGGCGCCGTGCAGCGCTTCGTCGCCCCCGTACAACCCCGTCGGCAGGCCGATGTAGCGGCGTATGTCCGCGAAGCCTTTCTTCACGGCCGCCACATGCGCCGGGTCGTTGCTGCGCTGGTAGTAGACCACCGGCTCCTTGATCCCCTGCGCGAGGTTCACGCAGTGCAGCGAGAAGGGCGTCGGGATCACCTCCCCGCCGGCGAGAATGCCCGTCCAGTCGAACGTCTGCCGGTGGATCAGGTCGCCCAGCTCCAGCAGGAATTCGTCGCCCGTGATGTTGTAAAGCCAGTAGACGATGCCCAGGTTGTCGCCGCCGCGCTGTTCGCCCCAGAAAGTCCAGTGCCCCAGCGGGGTCTTCGGAAGCTCGCGCAGCTGGTAACGGAAATAGGCGCTCATCAGTTCGATGACGCGCTCGTCGCCCGTCGCCGAGTAGTATTGTTGCAGCACCTTGAGCATGACCATCTTGGGCCACCAGTCGCGGGCGTTGTCGCGCTGTATGGCCGGGCTTTCGAACGGACGGTCTTCCGCCGGGCCGAAATAGCCGTCGGGCTGCCGGCTGCCGAGCGCCCACTCGACCCAGGGGCGGGTCTTTTCGATCAGCTGCCTGTCGCCGAGGATATAGGCCAGCGGCAGCAGCCCGTCGATCCAGTAGGGGCCGCGTTCCCAGACGTCGCCGTCGCCGCCCAGCCAGCCGTTGCGCGGGCCCATCACCTCGGGGTAGACCGAATCGAGGTGCCCCGTCAGCCCGTCGGCCTGACGCTGCAACTGGTCGCGGAGCCACCCTTCGGCGCGGATGGCGCCCAGCGGAAGTTTCACGAAGGGCTTTTCGCGCAGCGGGGCGCGGTTGTTGGCATAGGGTGCCGCGGCCGTCGCGGCGGTCGTTGCCAGGAGCAGGCCTGCCAGCAGCAGGCTTGCCAGGAGCAGGTGGATAAGTTTTTTCATACGTACGGTTTTGGTTAGCCGGGACAAAATTAACGAAATTCCCGGCTGCGGGGTGTATGCAAACGTGCAAATTCAGTATGCATCGGCGGGCGCGGTTTGTTATCTCCCTCTTTTTTGCTACCTTTGCCCAGTATCACCAATGTGAAGCAAGGCTGAAATGGAGCTATCGAAAGAGCGTATCGAATCCCTCAGGGAACTTCTCGCCCCGGCAAACCGTAAGATCGTGATTGTCGCCCATACCAATCCCGACGGCGATGCCGTGGGTTCTTCGCTCGCCTGGGCCGAGGTGCTGCGGGGAATGGGACACGAGGTAACGTGCATCGTCCCGAACAAATACCCCTATTTTCTCGACTGGATGCCGGGTATCGGCCAGGTCGTGGTCTTCAAGAACGACACCGCGGGCGATGCCGTGCGCGCCATCGCCGAGGCCGACCTGCTCTTCTGCCTCGACTTCAACGCCGTGTCGCGGCTCGAAATCCTGAGCGATACGATCGAGGCCAACACCACGGCGCGCCGCGTGCTGATCGACCACCACCTTTCGCCCGACGGGCATTTCGACCTCTCGTTCTCGTATCCCGATTCGTCGAGCACCTGTTTCCTCGTATACAGTATCATCGAAGCGCTGTTCGGCACCGATGCCATTACGCGGCAGATGGCCGAGGCGCTCTACGTGGGCATCATGACCGACACGGGCAACTTCGCCTACTCGTTCCTCACGCCGGAGCTGTTCCGCGCCGTGGCGGTGCTGGTCGAGAAGGGCATCAGCATCCCCGAGATACACAACAACGTCTATAACGCCTATACCGAAGGCCGCGCACGATTGTTCGGCTATGTCATCAACCGCAAGATGGAGATCATCCAGGACGGGACGGTGGCCTATATGTCGCTGATGGAGAACGAAATGCGCCGTTTCCAGTTCCAGCAGGGCGACAGCGAGGGTTTCGTGAACTACGCGCTGACGATCAAGAAGATGAAGATGTCGGCCATGTTCCTGGCCCACCGCAAGTTCATCCGCGTGAGTTTACGTTCGCGCGGAGATGTCGACGTCAACCTCTTCGCCCGCAAGTACTTCAACGGCGGCGGCCACAAGAATGCCGCGGGAGGTAAATCGTTCGTTTCGATGCAGGAGACTATCGACCACTATATCAAGTCGGTAAAGGAGTTCGCCCAAGACGGGCATCTGGGTTGAGGACGCTATGGCTGGTGGCCTTGCGCCGATAACCTACGAAAGTTATGGACGATTTCCGACTTAAAGTTTTTATCACCGCAGCCCGGACGCTCAGTTTCACCCGGACTGCCGAGCAGCTGTTCATTTCCCAGCCCGCCGTCAGCAAGCATGTCGGTGAGCTCGAATCCCGTTATAAGACGCAACTCTTCGTCCGCCGCGGCAGCCGCCTGGAGCTGACCGCTGCCGGGCAGGTGCTGCTCGAGGCCGCCGGACGCATCTCCGACGACTACCGCCGGCTGGAGTACGAAATGAGCCTCTGCGCGAATCAGGCCGAGGGCGAGCTGCGCCTCGGGGCCAGCACGACCATCGCACAATACCTGCTGCCGCCGGCGCTGGCGCGCTTCACGGCGCGTTTTCCCGGCGTGCGGGTTTCGGTCCTGTCGGGCAACAGCGGCCAGATCGAACGGGCGCTGGCCGACCGCGAGATCGACCTGGGCATGGTCGAGAGCGTCAGCCGCCGGCAGGGGTTGCACTACACGCTCTTCCGGCCCGACGAGCTGGTGCTGGTGGCGCGTCCGGGCGGGAGGTACGCCCGCACGGAATCCGTGACGCCCGAGGCGCTGTGCCGGATTCCGCTCGTGCTGCGTGAGGACGGCTCGGGGACGCTCGAGGTGATCGCCGCGGCGCGAGCTGCGCAGCGGGGCGCTGCGGATCGTGGACATCGAGGGACTGACCCTGACGCGCGACTTCTCGTTCGTGCACCTCGCGGCGGAGCCCGCGCCGCTCGCCCGGCAGTTCGCCGACTTCGCCCTGTCCGGTCTCTGACGGTCCGGCGCCCTCCGTCATAACACGAAGTTATTCCGCATAACGAAATCTTGTTGTATTTCAGGCGTAAACGCGCGATCTTTGCCTCCGGTATTCTTGAAAAGTCGTCGGGAGGCGTCTCCTCCGACTCAAATTGCGAAACGTTATGCTGGAAAAAGGTAACAGGGCCAATACGCTGCACGGGATTCTGCTCATTGCGCTCTTTTCGTTCGCGGCGTTCTACATCGCCGGATTCCCC
>OMDC01000661.1_pt1 | contig 14537 bp, 8 predicted proteins | sample 1674201 | NCBI WGS metagenome assembly OMDC01 (sample SAMEA103958152, study PRJEB25191) | human gut metagenome | biome: human-associated habitat [ENVO:00009003]; feature: intestine environment [ENVO:2100002]; material: feces | place: Germany | collected 2013/2015 | reverse complement strand
GAAGTGGACGTTGATCTGCCGGGCTGCAAGAAGGAAGACGTTCAGATGGATCTGAGCGACGGCTATCTGACCATTCAGGCAGTGCGCAGCCACTCTAATGACGAAAAGGACAACAAGGGTCGCTACGTGCGGCGCGAGACCTTCTCCGGCAGCTGCGCCCGCAGCTTCTATGTGGGCGAAGTGAAGAAGGAGGATATCCACGCAAAGTTCGAGGATGGCGTTCTGCACATCCAGCTGCCCGCTCCTCAGCAGACAAAGGCTTTGCCTGAGAACCCGAATCTGATCGAGATCGAGTAAATGCTGACCGTGTGCGCCAAGGCATAACGTATATAGGATGCCCCCGGAGAGCTGCAATAAGCCCTCCGGGGGCATTTTTTGTGTTCAGGCTTTCGACGACGGAGAGGGGAGAAAGTACCTGTTTTTGCCAGAAAACTTTATTTTTCCACCGTTTCGTGGTATCCTTATAAGGCGCACGCAATACAGGCCTGCGGCTGCACTGGCAGCGGCTGCGGACTGCGCGCGGCAAAAAAAGAACGTATAGAAGAGAAAAGGGGGATAAAAGTCATGGGCGAATTTGCCTTTCAGACTTTACGGGAAAGTATCACCTCTGCCATCAGGAGCAAGATCCTTACCGGGGAATTACAGCCGGGCGTAAAGCTGGCCGAGCAGAAACTGGCCGAGGAGTTTGGCTCCAGCCGGGCACCCATCCGGGAGGCGCTGCGGCAGCTGGAACAGGAGGGCATGGTCGAGTATTCGCGCAATGTGGGCTGCTCGGTGCGCCGGGTAAAGCCGGAGGACGCCTACGAGATCTACCTGCTGCGGGCAAATCTGGAAATGACGGCACTGCGCTATTTTGATTGCAAATTCCCGGAGGAGGATCTGCGCACCCTGCGCGGCATCTTAGAGGAGATGCGCAATGTCCGGCCGGGGGATCTTTCGCAAATCGTGGAGAACGACAACCGCTTTCATGCGGTCATCGTGCAGCGGGCAGGGCTGCCCAGACTGCTGAAATTCTGGGACGACCTGAACTACGGCAACCTGCTTGTTGGGGCGAACAGCGGCTCCAACCACGAGACGCTGGCACAGCGGCAGAACGGCATCCACACCAAGCTGTACGAGGCGCTGGCAAGCGGCGACACCGAGGTTGCCTGCCGCGCTGTCTACGCCCACTACATGGAGCCTATGGAGCGGATGCGCAGCGCAAACAGCGCCGTACAGGCAGCGGACGAAGCAGCAAAATAAGGGGAATTTGGCTGACCGTCTAAATTTTGACCAATCATTTTATGGAAATTGCAGATTGTCTACAATCTGCAATTATGCTATACTATCAAAGTGATCGGTCGAGTACTGCTGTATTTTTGGTAAAAATTGCGAAACGTATGCGGAACCTCGGCCTTCTTACAGGAACTTCCGCCCTGTGTGGAAAAGAAAGAGAGGAATTGTCCGCATGTCTAACAAAGAAAAAGCCACAAAGATCTCGTGGCTTACCCTTGCCTTCATGGCCTTTTCTACGGTCTGGGGCTTCGGCAACATTACCAACGGCTTTGTGTACTTTAACGGTCCGCAGGTCATCTTCAGCTGGATCTTCATGTTTGTCCTGTACTTCATCCCCTATGCGCTGATGGTGGGTGAGCTGGGCTCTGCCTTTAAAAACGAGGGCGGCGGCGTCAGCTCCTGGCTGCACTAGACCACCAATGTAAAGCTGGCCTATTATGCAGGCTGAACCTACTGGGCCTGCCACATCACCTACATCGCCAGCAAGGGCAGCGGCTTTTTGAAGGCGCTGAGCTGGGCCGTTTTTCGCAACGCGGAGACCTACGATTCCTTCCCCACCCGCTACATCCAGCTGGCCACCTTCTGCATCCTGCTGCTGGGCTGCTACATTGCAAGTCTGGGTCTGAACCCCCTGAAAAAGCTGCTGACTGCCGCAGGCACCTGCACCTTCGTCATGTCCCTGCTGTACATCGTGATGATGTTCGCTGCCCCGGCCATCAACCCCACGGCAGAGTACGTCCACGCCAACCTGAGTTTCAGCAGCCTCATTCCCAACTTCAACGTCACCTACTTCACGTCTCTGTCCATTCTGGTGTTCGCTGTGGGCGGCTGCGAGAAGATCTCTCCCTACGTCAATAAGGTCGAGAACCCCAGCAAGGGCTTCCCCCGCGGCATGATCACGCTGGCCGTCATGGTGGTCACCTGCGCTATTCTGGGCACGCTGGCCATGAGCCGTATGTTCGACCCCGCCATCATCAACGCCAGCGCCGAAAGCTTCAACGCCTACGCTGCCAACAGCTCCTACTGGGCTTTCCAGAAGCTGGGTCAGTACTACCATGTGGGCGATCTGTTCATGATCATCTACGCCCTGTGCAACGTCATCAGCCAGCTCGCCGTGCTGATCTTGAGCATCGACGCACCGCTGCGTATGCTGCTGGATAACGAGCACACCAAGCAGTTCATCCCGCAGGCTCTGCACAAGGTCAACGCCCATGGCGTGCACAGCAACGGCATCAAAATGGTGGCGGTGCTGTCCGGCTCCATCATTCTGGCACAGTCCTTCGTGCCCGGTGCGGCTGCTGTTCTGCGCCAGCTGACCAAGCTGAACTCTGTGTGCATGCCCATGCGCTATCTGTGGGTGTTTGCCGCCTACATCGCCCTGCGCAACGCCTACGATACCATCCCCGCCGAGTACCGCTTTGTCAAGAATCAGGCCGTGGCCAAGTTCTTCGGCGGCTGGTGCTTTGCCGTTACTGCCGTGTGCTGCGTGCTGGGTATGTACGACAAGGACCCCTTTACCTTTGCACTGAACGTCATCACCCCCGTGGTGCTGACCGTGCTGGGATTCATTCTGCCCGCCCTAGCAAAGCGCGAGCAGACTGCTGCTAAAAAGTAACCTGAATATGCTTAAAAGGGGCCGGTCAGCACTGACCGGCTCTTTTCAGATACACCCAAGGAGGTTTATTTTTATGATCGCATCCGAAGTCCGTGAAATGCTGTCCTTCATCGACGGCAACCCCACCGCATACCACACCACCGCCGCTGTGCGGGATATCCTGCTGAAAGCAGGCTTTGCCGAGCTGCTGGAAAGCCGCAAGTGGGCGCTGGAACCTGGCAAGGACTACTTTGTCTGCCGCAACGGTTCCAGCATCATCGCCTTCCGCATGGGCGACCAGCTGGAAAATTACAGCTTCAACGTTGCCGCCGCCCATACGGATTCTCCCTGCTTCCGCATCAAGGAGAACGCCGAGATCCACATGGGGCAGAACTACACCAAGCTGAACACCGAGGGCTACGGCGGCATGATCTGCTCCACATGGATGGACAGGCCGCTGTCGGTGGCAGGCCGCGTGCTGATAAAGGAGAACGATGCCATCACCTCCCGCCTGCTCACGCTGGACCGCGACCTGCTGATGATCCCCAGCGTGGCCATCCATATGAACCGCGAGGTCAACGACAAGGCTTCCTACAACAAGCAGGTGGATATGCTTCCCCTGCTGGGCGGTGCCGCCGAGGAAGGCGTGCTGAAAAAGCTGATCGCCGCCGAGCTGCAGGTCGCAGAAGAGCAGATCCTTGGCAGCGACCTGTTCCTCTGCATCCGCGAAAAGGCCGCCGTCTGGGGCTGCAATGAGGAGTTCATCTCCTCCGGCCGTCTGGATGACCAGCAGTGCGTGTTCGGCATTCTGAAGGGTTTTCTGAAAGCACACAGCGCCCAGTCCATCAATGTTGCCGCCTTTTTCGACAACGAAGAAGTGGGTTCCGGCACCAAGCAGGGCGCGGCTTCCACCTTCCTGTACGATGTTCTGCACCGCATCGCGCAGAACGTCTGCCCCGGCGATGAGGACTTCCACCGTGCGGTGGCCTCCAGCTTCATGTTCAGCGCCGACAACGCCCACGCCGTGCACCCCAACCACCCGGAATACACCGATGTGAACAACTGCACCTACATGAACAAGGGCGTGGTCATCAAGACTCACGCAGGTCAGAAGTACACCAGCGATGGCATGAGCGTTGCCGCCGCCCGGGAACTGGCTGCCCGCGCCGGTGTGCCGCTGCAGTACTTTGCAAACCGCTCCGATAAGGTGGGCGGCAGCACGCTGGGCAATCTGGCGATGGCACAGGTGTCCATGAACTGCGTGGACATCGGCCTGCCCCAGCTGGCGATGCACTCCTGCTACGAGACCGCCGGCGCAGAGGATACCCTCTCGCTCATCAAACTGATGCAGGAGCTGTACAGCAGCCACTTTGAAGAGACTGCTTTCGGCACCCTTTCCATCAGCAAGTAAACGGATAAAAGCATAAAAAGGACTGCTGTGCGTTGCTATGCACGGCAGTCCTTTTTGCATAAAAGCTGATTTTCCGTGGCCGGTTAAGCTCGGATATAGAAATCCGATGGTAGTTGTGGTAAAATAAGGCATCCGGGAGCGCCGGGCGCTCCGCTGCAACATCAAAAATGGAGGTTTTCTATGAAAAAGACCTATCGCTCGCTCTTTTGTCTGCTTGCGGTGCTGCTGCTCAGCGTCAGCGTGCTGCCCTCTGCTTCGGCGCTGTTTTCCAAGAAGCTCTACTATTATGGTGTAGTAGAGGGTGTCAGCCGCACCGTGGAAGGCAAGGTGGAGTCTATTCTGGTGACTGCGGAAGAGCAGGAAACCTATCAGATGATCGTTACCGACAGCACCGTCTGGCAGGACCATGACGAAAAGACCACCTCCGACCCCGCTACCCTTGCGGTAGGCGAGCAGATCTGCGTGGTGCACGACCCGGCTGTGATGATGTCGCTGCCGCCGCAGTCGGTGGCGTATACCGTCATCCGCAACTTCCCCGCAGGCACGGATCTGGAACAGGAAGCACGGGATGCCGCCTGCCCGGTGAAAAAGTTCTTCGCCGACACCCGCAAGGCCATTGCGGACTGGTTCTACCAGACCATGCCCATCTGAGGGGAAAGCTCCTTCTATAACGCAAAAAACTGCTGCCCCGTACCGGATGCCAAAGCGTCCGGGCAAAGGGGCAGCAGTTTTTTTATGCAAGGTTATGCGGCGCTTTGCGACAAAAGCGCTGTATACCGCTATTTATTTTCGGGGGGGTAACGCGGAAGCGCTTTACCACCTGTTCCAGTGCGCTGATGTCCACAGGCTTGGACAGGTGTTCGTCCATGCCGGCCTCCTTGCTCTTTTGCATATCCTCAAGGAAGGCGTTGGCGGTCATGGCAAGGATGGGGATGGTGCGTCCCAGCGGGTTTTCGCCGCTGCGGATGCGGCGGGTGGCTTCCAGGCCGTCCATCACCGGCATCTGCACGTCCATCAAAATCATATCATAGTCGCCGGGCTTCACGCTGGCAAAGGCATCCACGATCTCCTGACCGTTGGGGCAGATGGTGCAGCTTGCGCCTTTTGTTTCCAGCAGCATTTGCAGAATCTCGGCGTTGATGGCGTTATCCTCGGCACAGAGGAACTTCATGCCGGACAGGGGAGAAGTGGTCTCTTCTTCCTCCGGGAGCGCCTGCGCCTTTTGCACCGTGTCCGCTTCGGTGTCAATGGGAAATTCCAGCACCACCTCAAAGCGGGTGCCCTTGCCGGTGGCACTCTCTACGCTGATGGAGCCGCCCATCAGGTCTATGACGCTTTTGGTAATCGCCATACCCAGACCCGTGCCCTGCACCTTGTTGGTGCCGGAGCGCTCCTCCCGGGTAAAGGGGTCGAAAAGGGTCTTTTGGTAGTCTGCGCTCATGCCGATGCCGTCATCCTGCACCACAAAGCGGTACCGGGCGTAGTGCTCGTTCCGGGGCAGCTCTTCCACCTCAAACCGGATGTGCCCGCCGGTGGGCGTATACTTGACCGCGTTGGAGAGGATGTTCATCAGCACCTGATTCAGACGGTTGGGGTCTGCCAGCACGTTTTCGTGCTGCAAATTGGTGCTTACCGTAAAGCTCTGACTGCGCTGACCTGCCTGCTGCCGGATGATGCTGTCCAGCTGACTGATCTGCTGGGGCAGGTTCATCTTTTCCACATTCAGGGTGGTCTTGCCGCTCTCGATGCGGCTCATATCCAGAATATTGTTGATGATGCCCAGCAACAGCTGACCGGAGCTTTCCAGCTTGCCCAGATGCTCGGCAAGCTTTTCCGGCTCGTGCAGCTCGTTTTTCATCAGGGTGGTGATGCCGATGATGGCGTTCATGGGGGTGCGGATATCGTGGCTCATGTTGGAAAGGAAGTCCGTCTTGGCTTTGCTGGCACGCTCGGCGGACTGTAACGCCTCGGCGGCAGCATCCTGCGCCCGCCGCATCTCGTCGTTGGCCTGCGTCAGCTGGATGTTATACTGCTCCAGACGGAGGTTCGTCTCTTTTTCGGCCCGCAGCTCCCGCTGCTGCTTTTCCCGCAAAAGGAACCAGCCAGCAATGACTGCCATGATCGAAAACACCGTTGCAAAACCTACAATAACGGCCATGACGATATTGACCAGCTTCTGCGTATTCACGGCCACATATTCTGCTGGAACAAGGAACGCCAGCGTCCACTGGGCGTTTTCCATCTGCTTCAGGGCGTAGTAATACTCAGTTCCGTCCAGCACAGCGTTGGAATAACAGGAGCCTGTGCGGGCAAGCCGCTCCTTTGCTGCTGCAAAGGAAGAACCGTGCAGATAGGACATCTGGGAGAGCACGGTGTATACGTTGTGCCCCTTCAACAGCTCGGTATCATTGGCGTTGAACAGCTTGAAACCGTTGTTGTCCAGTACATAGACGCTGTTGTTATTTTCGTAGGCGTCGCAGCGGAAATAATCGTTCAGCTGGGTCATGCACTGGGAGATGCCGAAGTAGCGCAGGGTGATCTCTTTCTCTCCGCTTTGCAGTGTGATGGGGGTGGAGAGCTGTTCCAGAAACACCATCCGGGAGTCGTCCACGGTCAGCGAATTGGAAACATAGCTGACCCGCTGCGGCGCGTTTTCCAGATAGTTCATTTCCCGCAGCAGACCCGTGCGGCCATACTCGGTATAATAACGCCCGGCAGCATCCACGGCGATCAGTTCGATCTGTTTTTCATGGTAATTGGAAAGCTCCGACAGCTTTTTCAGATAGCGGTAGAGATCGGTATCGGTCTCCAGCGGGGTGTAGTATAAATAATTACACTGCACATCCACCTCGTCCCAGTGGTTGTCGATCACATCCTCCAGACTGTGGAACATCTGGTGGGTGACCTCTTCCATCTGGCTCAGCCGCTCGTGGTAGACAAGGTTTTGGATGTAGGTCTGGCTCATGACAAAAAGGGTCAGGATCAACACGATGCTGACAAAGCCGAAGCCCACAAACAGCTTTTTATAGATTTTGTTGTTCACATCCAGTATCTCCTGTCCGTTTTATTCAACGCCATGCGGTGTCTGCCCGGCTGATGGTGGTGTAAGCACCAAAGAAGGCTTTTGCGGCATCCATGCCCACCACGCCGCTGTCTGTCACCGTTGCTTCGGCAGCCAGCTGGTCGCTCACACCGCAGATGGCAACCTGATAGGTCTTGCCCGCCTCCGGCTGCACCGGGCTTACCAGCACATAGGGGTAGCCCTTGCCGTTGCCGTAGGCATCGTAACCAGAAGCCAGCAGGTCGCTGATCTGCTGGCCGGTCAGGGTGACGGTCTGGATGGTGCGGTTCCAGCCGGTGGGCAGGATGACCGAAAGGTCGTAATCCGTAATGCCCTTGGCGTACAGCTTGGCGGCTACGCCGTGGTGGTTCTGCTCGGTGGGGTTGCCGGGGATCCATGTGCTCAGCGAGACCAGCGCAAGGTCGCTGCCGGTAGCCTGTGCAAAGCAGCGGCCTACCAGCATGGCGCAGTCCTGCTGCGAAAGCTCCTCCGTAACGGTAGTGATGACATCCGGGGTGTTGTTCACCACACTGTCCTGATCCTCGTCCAGCTGACGGATGACATCCTCCATGGTGGCGTTGCCCTTCATGAAGTCCAGCATTTTAAGGCCGGTGGTCACGAAGGTGTTTTCCCAGCCGGAATAGATAAAGGGCGCGGTGTTGCCTGCGCTCAGGGTATCGGCGATGTCGGCATAGTAGGTGCCGTCTGCCTTTGCACCCTTGAAGGGCAACAGGCTGCTTTTCAGCGCCGTTGCGGGCTGCAGAGCGCTGGTGCCTGCAACGGTGGAAAGCACACGCATCACCTTGAGCGCATCTTCCAGCTTCTGGGGGTTCTGTTTCAGCTTTTTATTCAGACCGTAGAAGCGGTTCACATTCAGCACAAAAACGTTCTGGGTGCCGTCCTCGGAAAGATAGGGCATCAGGCCGAATTTATCGGCGTTGCCGTCTGCCTCCACAATGCCGTTGGTGTTTCCGATCAAAAACAGGGTATTCCCCTCGGCCATCCTCTGCAGGGTCACATTGTCGTCAAGAGCATCGCCGGAGTCGTTCAGCATCCCGATGTCCTTCCACTTTTTGACATACGCCATTGCCTGCATCATGCCGGGGGTGTTGCTGACGTTTGCCTTGCCGGAAAGATAATCCTTCTGCCACAGTCTGCCGTCCAGCGTGCCAAGGAAATCGGCATCTGCAATGTTGCACAGATACTGGAAACCGTAGCCCGGATACTGGATCTGCGACAGGCAGAGATCGACCCCGGCTTCCTTGGCTTTTGCAGCCAGCACTTCCAGCTCAGCGAAAGAATTGGGCAGCTCCCAGCCGTGTTCCCGCAGCAGGGTCTTGTTGTAGGTGATGCCGTAGCAGTTGTAAACCGAGGGCAGCAGATAGATGGCACCGTTGTCGAACACGTCCTGCAGACGGGACTCCACATAGTTATCCGTAAAATCGTAGCCGGAAAGGTCCAGCAGTTTGTCGGAGACCAGATCGATCTGGGGGTCGTAGTAGGTCAAGGTGCAGACGTCCGGCAGGTCGCCTGCCGCAAACATATTCTGCAAACAGGTGGTGGTGTTATCGCCGCTGTACGGCACGACCTCGATGTTCACTTCCGGGTAAACGCTGTGTACCTGCTCAATAAAGGCTTCTATCTCCTTATAAGGTGCCATAAAGGTGACGGCTTCGTGCGCATCGTCTTTTTTAGCTGTTTCAGCCTTACCGCCGCCGCAGGCGGTCAGTGCTGCCGTTGCCGCAGTAATGCCGCAGACCTGCAAAAACGAGCGGCGGGAGATCTTTTTCATCATGCAAATATACCTTTCTCACAGTATCGGAGGGCAGCACTGCGCAAGTGCAGGAGCGCAGTGCTACCTTAGCGATTCTTACACACCCCACAGGAACCCCTACGCTCGCGGCCTGTCCGCACGGGGCATACGCCGATTTTCCCATAAAATAACAATCATATTGTATCATTGTAACAAAAGTGTTTCAAGCTGTTTTTTGAAGGATTTTGCATGGAAAAGGGCGAACAACCGCGTGCTTTGCAGCTGCACGGCATAAAAATACCCCTGACACCGGGGAAGGGTATCAGGGGGTATGGTATTCCGGGCACGCTGTTTTATTGCAGGGGCTCTTTTGCGCGCAGACGCCGAAAGGTGTCCTCTTTTACAAGCTCGATGACCACCGCTGTCAGGGGGATAAAGAAGATAATGCCGATGATGCCAAAAAGCTTTCCGCCGATCATGGCGGCAATAAGGGTGTACAGCGGCGAAAGCCCCACGGATTTTCCCACCACACGGGGATAAATGAACTGGTTTTCAACAAACTGCACGGCAAGGTACACGATCAGGCAGCGCACCGCCAGCACAGGGTCTACCAACAGCACAAGGAACACACTGACCACGCAGGAGATCAGTGCACCCACATAGGGGATGATGGCGCAGATGGCGGTGAGCACGCCCACCAGACTGCCGTAGGGGATCTTGAAAACGGAAAATGCAAGAGCCATCAGAACGCCAAGGATCACTGCCTCGCTGCATTGTCCCGTTAAAAAGTTTGCAAAGGACTGCCGGAACAGCCGGCAGAACTTCAGCACCCCGGCGGCGTGGGCAGGCTTCAGGTAGGCGCACACCAGCGTGCGGGCTTGGTGGCCGAGGCTCTCCGTACTAAGGGACATATAGACGGAGATGATCAGCGCAAACGAGGCGGTGATCGCGATATTCACCGTGGCAGAGACAGCCCCTACCGCATTGACCAGCACCGTGTCGATGCTTGCGGTGACCTTGTGCAGCAGCTGCTCCCAGTTGATGCCCTCCAGCCAGTTCATCAGCCAGCCCATGTCAGCATCCTGTGCGTTGAGATAGGCAGTCCAGCGGGGAATATTGGCCTCGATCTGCACATACAGGCTGTGGAAGGACTGCACCAGCTCCGGAATCAGCAAAGTCAGCGCCAATACCAGCACCAGCACAACGCCCAGCAGGGTGATGAAAAAGCTGAGAAGGTGGATGGCTTTCGCCGAGGGCTGCTTTTTGGCCTTGCCGAACAGGCGGTTCAGCCGCTTTTCCAGACCGGTCATGGGCACGTTGATAAAAAGCGCCAGAATGCCGCCCGCCAGAATGGGCAGTACCAGATCTATCAGCTTTGCGGCAAAGGCCAGAACGTCAGAAAGCCGCAGCAGCGCTACAAAAAGCGTTACCCCTACCACGGTAACGAGCAGAGATTGTTTTGTTTTTGGTTCCATGAAAAAGTTCCTTTCCCGGAAGATTGTGGCAGCAGGCAGCAAAAAGACCGCCCGCCGGCTCTTTTTGGTATTGTAATCGGAAGAAAAGGGCTTGTCAAGACGAGAGAAAGGGAAACGGGACGTTATAAAAGCAGTTTGCGAGAATGCAAGCGGGAGCTTTTCAGTAGGGAAAAAGTGTGGTATACTTGGCCAGAGCAAATTTAAAAAAATTGAGAGAAACACAGCTTGAAAGGAAATAGATCATGTCGAAAGATGAATATCTGATCACAGATGCGCCGCTGAAAGCGCTGACGGTTTTTGCAATGCCAATGATCCTAGGCAGCTTTTTTCAGCAGGTCTATAACATGGCAGATTCCATCATAGTCGGTCAGTTTGTCGGCTCCTCGGCACTGGCGGCTGTCGGTGCCTGTGCTGCGCTGACCAATGTTTTTATTTGCGTGGCGCTGGGTGCCGGTGTGGGTGCCGGTGTGCTGGTAAGCCGCTATTTTGGCGCTAAAAACTATGGCAAAATGAAAACCATCGTGTCAACGTCCCTGCTCAGCTTTCTGGTTTTGAGCGTTGTCCTTGGCGTTTTTGGCTTTAGCTTTTCCCGTGCTATGATGAGCGGCTTACAGACCCCCGCCGACATTCTGGAGGATGCGGTGCTGTATCTGCGGGTCTATTTTGTAGGCTTCCCGTTTTTGTTCATGTACAACATTCTTTCCACCATGTTTACCTCCATTGGGGAGTCTAGGATCCCGCTGGGTCTGCTGATCTTTTCCTCCATCCTGAATATTTTTATGGATCTCTGGATGGTGGCGGGGCTTGGCTTGGGCGTGTTTGGCGCAGCCCTTGCCACGTTGATCGCACAGGGCATTTCTGCGGTGTTTTCGTTTTTGATCTTCCTGCACCGGATGCGGCAGTATAAAAGCCCCTTTAATAAGTTCGATCAGCAGGAGCTGTATTCCATGCTTCGCATTGCGGTGCCGTCGGTCTTGCAGCAGTCCACCGTGTCCATCGGCATGATGATCGTGCAGGCGGTGGTAAACCCCTTTGGCACACAGGCGCTTGCCGGATATGCAGCAACGATGCGGGTAGAAAATGTTTTCTCGCTGATCTTTGTCTCCATCGGCAATGCGGTCTCGCCCTATATCTCCCAGAATTTTGGTGCAAAGAAGATCGACCGCCTCAAAAAAGGCTACCACGCTGCACTGGTACTGGACCTGTGTTTTGCGGTCATTGCCTTTGCGGTCATTGAAACCCTGCACACCCAGATCTCCTCGCTGTTTCTGGGCAAGGACGGAACGGCGCTGGCCTATCAGGTGTCCGGTGATTATATGCGGTGGCTGGGTTACTTCTTCATCTTCATGGGCATCAAGATGGCGACCGATGGCGTGCTGCGCGGGCTTGGCATCATGCGCCCGTTCCTCATTGCAAATATGGTAAACCTTGCCATCCGCCTGTCCGTTGCCCTGCTCTGTGCACCGCGCTTTGGCATTGCCTTTGTCTGGCTTGCCGTCCCGGCAGGGTGGCTTGCAAACTTTCTGGTCTCCTATGCGGCGCTCAGAAGATCGTGGCCGACGGAAAATGCAGCGGCACCTCAATGATTTTGTGCAGCGCGGGAGCTGGTGGTGGCCTGCTGGGAAAAGTTCAAGGGGCTTTTTCGTTCGGTGGAGCACTCCTGAGAGACACTGCACTGCGGCGTAAAAAAGCAAAGGGCTGCTGCACAGTGAGATAGCTGTGCGGCAGCCTCTTTTTCTATGTGCGCCCGGTCTGTTACAGCGGTTTACTTTTGGCAGGAGAAATGCTATGATACACCTTAGAAAAAAGCAAGGAGGAGCTACAATGGGCATTGCAGGGAACGAATGGGGTTTTCAGGTGGGCACGCTGCCCAAAGGTGCACGGGATAAGATCAGCGATGTGCCGGGGGTGACGGTAGGGCACTGCACCTTGGCAGATGGCGTGGTGCAGACGGGCGTAACGGCGCTGCTGCCGCACCAAGGGGATATTTTCCACGAAAAAGTGCTGGCGGCCAGCTATGTCATCAACGGCTTTGGTAAGACCACCGGCCTTGTGCAGATCGACGAGCTGGGCACGCTGGAAACGCCCATCCTGTTTACCAACACCCTCAGCGTGGGCACGGCACAGACCGCGCTGGTAAAGTATATGCTGGAGAAAAACCCCGACATCTGCGAGACCACCGGCAGCGTGAACCCGGTGGTCTGCGAGTGCAACGACTGCGGCCTGAACGATATCCGGGGGCTTCATGTGACCGAGCAGCACGTTTTTGCCGCGCTGGCAGACTGCAAGGCAGATTTTGCCGAGGGTGCCGTAGGTGCCGGGCGGGGGATGCGCTGCCACGGCCTGAAAGGCGGCATCGGTTCGGCCTCGCGGGTCATCGAGCTGGACGGCAAAGCCTACACCCTCGGCCTGCTGGTGCAGTCCAACCACGGCCGGATGAGCGATCTGACCATCGCCGGGCGCAATATCGGCAGGGAGATCGCCGAGCAGATCAAGTGTTTAGAGGATATGAAGAAGCTTGCAGAGATTTACGGATATGATATCTCAAGACCTGCAACAAACGCAAAAGAGGCAGTTCAGTGGTTATACTTCGGATACCTTGCAGCAATCAAGACACAGAATGGCGCAGCAATGTCAGTAGGACGTGTATCTACATTCCTTGATATTTACATCAATCGTGACCTTGAAGAAGGTACATTAACAGAGAAGGAAGCTCAGGAACTGATCGACCATATGACAATGAAATTCCGTATGGTTAAGTTCGCTCGTATCCCTTCTTACAACCAGTTATTCTCAGGTGATCCTGTATGGGCAACACTTGACGTGGCAGGAACAGGTGTGGACGGACGTTCAATGGTTACAAAGACAGACTTCCGTTTCCTCCATACATTAGAGAACATGGGACCTGCACCGGAGCCAAACCTCACAGTATTCTACTCATCAAAGCTTCCTCAGACCTTCAAGGATTATGCAGCCCGCATCTCAATTGAGACAAGCTCAATCCAGTATGAGAACGATGACGCAATGAAGCCGGTATGGGGCGATGATTATGCAATCTGCTGCTGTGTATCTGCAACACAGACAGGTAAAGAGATGCAGTTCTTCGGAGCACGTGCAAACCTTGCAAAATGTCTCCTTTACGCTATCAACGGTGGTGTTGATGAGAAATCAGGTGAGCAGGTAGGACCAAACTACGCACCTATCACAGCAGAGTACCTTGACTATGACGAGGTAATGGCGAAATACGACAAGATGATGGACTGGTTAGTAGACATCTATGTAAATACATTAAACCTTATCCAGTACATGCATGACAAATACTACTATGAGGCAGCAGAGCTTGCACTCATGGATACAGACTTAAAGAGAACATTTGCAACAGGAATCGCAGGATTCTCACACGTAATCGATTCTCTTTCAGCAATCAAATATGCAAAGGTTAAAGTAGTACGTGACGAGAGCGGACTGGCAAAGGATTTTGAAATCGAGGGAGAGTTCCCTAAATACGGAAACGATGATGACCGTGCGGACGAAATCGGTGTATGGCTTCTTAAGACATTCATGGACAAGTTAAAGAAGCATCACACATACCGTGATTCAGAGCCTACAACATCAATCCTTACAATTACATCAAACGTAGTATACGGAAAAGCTACAGGAGCAATGCCTGACGGACGTAAAGCCGGAGAGCCACTCTCACCTGGAGCAAACCCATCATACGGCGCAGAGCAGAACGGACTTCTCGCATCCTTAAACTCACTCACAAAGCTTCCATATGAGTGGGCACTTGATGGAATCTCAAATACACAGACCATCAACCCGGGAGCACTCGGAAACAACGAGGGAGAGAGAATTGACAACCTTGTAAACGTAATGGACGGATACTTCGATCAGGGAGCACATCACCTCAATGTAAATGTATTCGGTAAAGAGAAGCTCATCGATGCAATGGAGCATCCTGAGAAGGA
>OMDC01000652.1_pt1 | contig 14642 bp, 9 predicted proteins | sample 1674201 | NCBI WGS metagenome assembly OMDC01 (sample SAMEA103958152, study PRJEB25191) | human gut metagenome | biome: human-associated habitat [ENVO:00009003]; feature: intestine environment [ENVO:2100002]; material: feces | place: Germany | collected 2013/2015 | reverse complement strand
AAGCTTTGTATAAGTCAGAGTGCCGTCGCCGTGGGGATGCTTCCATGCCCACATTCCGGTGTGCTCCTTGACTTCGACTATCTCGCCGTTCTCTTCTTTCGCGTTTACGAGGGTAACATATCCGTCGTCGGGCTCGGGCTCTTCGTCCATAAATGTGAAGATTCGCTCGGCGCCCGCGAGGGCGTTGACAATCGAGTTGAACTGGTTCGACATCTGGGATATCGGGTTTATAAAGTTGCGCGAGAGCACGAGGAACGAGGCTATCATGCCGAGGGACAGCGTGTTGACGCCGGTCAGCCCGAAATTCTTCGTGCCGGCGATAGCCATATACGAGCCGATAACGGCGAGCAGGATATACAGAAAATATCCGAACGCGTTCGTCATGGGCATCATCGAGGTCGCGTGGCCGTTTGCGTTCGCGGCGTTGTGCTCCCATTCGGTGTTGCGCTGCTTCATTTCTTTCTTAGACTGCTCTTCGTGGCAGAAGACTTTTATGACCTTCTGACCGTTTATCATCTCTTCGATATATCCGTCAAGGTCTGCAAGAGATCTCTGCTGGGCTACGAAATACGCGCCGCTCTTGCCGACAACTCTCTTGATTATCTGCATGATAAAGAACAGCGATATGCACACAACGAGCGTCAGACCGACGCTGATATAGAGCATGCAGCAGAATACCGCCGCGACGGTGAACGCCGAAGAAATCAGCTGACCCATCGACTGCGCGAGCATCTGGCGCAGGGTATCGGTATCGTTGGTATAGAGGCTCATCGTGTCGCCGTGGGTGTGTGAATCGAAATATCTTATCGGCAGGCGCTGCATCTTCTCGAACATCTCATCGCGTATGGTCTTGAGCGTTCCCTGCGCTATAGTGACCATGCGGCGGTTGTAGATAAGTGTCGAGAGCGTGCCGATGAGATAGATGACCGCCATGGTTATCAGCGCGCGAATGAAGCCGGAGAAGTCGGGTGATGACTGACCAACCATCGGGGTTATATAATCGTCGATAAGCGTCTGGAGGAACATCGATGACGCCGCACCCGCAACTGCGCTGAGCAGGATGCAGATTGTGACAAGGACTATCGTGCCCTTATAATTTTTGAGATAAGAGAGCAGACGCTTGAGCGTTTTCTTGTCGAGCTTTCTGGGCTGCATTCCGGGTCCGCCGGGCATACCCTTGGGCCCGCCGTGCATGGGCATAGGCTTACTCATCGTCGTTTCCTCCCTTCTGCTGGGATTCATAAACTTCGCGATAGATATCGCAGAATTTCAGCAGTTCGTCATGCGTGCCCTGCGCGATTATTCTGCCGTTGTCGAACACGAGTATTTTGTCCGCGTTCTGAACCGAGCTTATGCGCTGGGCTATAATTATCTTCGTCGTGTCGGGCATATACTGCGAAAGTCCCTTTTGAATCAGCGCATCGGTGTGGGTATCGACGGCGCTTGTCGAGTCGTCGAGAATGAGCACCTTGGGATTCTTGAGCAGGGCGCGCGCTATGCACAGTCTCTGCTTCTGACCGCCGGAGACGTTCGTGCCGCCCTGTTCGATATAGGTGTTGTAGCCGTCGGGCATCGCGCTGACAAATTCATCCGCCTGAGCGAGCTCGCAGGCGTGCTTTATTTCATCATCGGTCGCGTTCTCGTTGCCCCAGCGCAGGTTCTCGGATATCGTGCCGGAGAACAGCTCGTTCTTCTGGAGCACCATTGCGACCGAGTTTCTCAGGGTGTCGAGGTCGTAGTTTCTGACATCCACGCTGCCGAGCATCACTTCACCACCCGTTACATCGTAGAGGCGCGGGATGAGCTGAACGAACGAGGACTTTGACGAACCCGTGCCGCCGATTATGCCGACAGTTTCGCCGGAGGCTATATGCACATTGACATTATCGAGCACCTTTGTGTCCGCCTTTGAAGCATAGGCGAAGTTGACATTTTTATAATCTATCTCGCCGTCTTCAACTTCGAGAACGGGGTTCGCGGGGTTCGAGATATCGGTCTTTTCGTTGAGTATCTCAGCTATACGCTGAGCGGAAGAACTCGCGATTATCATCATGGCAAAGACCATGGAGAGCATCATGAGGCTCATGAGTATCTGCATGGCGTAGGTGAACAGCGCGGTAAGCGAGCCCGTAGTCAGACCGAGTGCTGCGTTGTTGCCGCTGGCGATGACCGCCTTTGCGCCGAGCCATGAGATCAGAATCATGCAGGTGTACATGCAGACCTGCATGATCGGCGAGTTGAGCGCAATAAGGCGCTCCGCTTTTGCGAAGTCTTTGTATATCTTCTCGGATATCTTCTCGAACTTGCTTATCTCGTGATCCTCCTGATTGAAGGACTTGACGACTCTTATGCCGCGCACATTCTCCTGAACGACGTTGTTGAGCTCATCGTAGGTGTGGAAAACGCGCTTGAACACGGGGTGCACCTTGATGATTATCAGCACGAGCAGAGCCGCGAGGATAGGTATAATCGCAATGAACATAAGCGAAATCTGGCTGTCGATTCTGAACGAGACTATCATGGCGAAAATCAGCATAACCGGTCCGCGTATCGCTATTCTTATGAGCATCTGATAGGCGTTCTGAATATTTGTGACATCCGTCGTCAGTCTCGTAACTATCGACGCGGTCGAGAATTTGTCGATGTTCGAGAATGCGAAGGTCTGAACATTATCATACATATCGCTGCGCAGATTCGCGCCGAACCCGGCGGACGCGCGCGAGCCGAGGAACGCCGCAAGCATTCCCGTCACCATCTGGAACACCGCGAGGAATAGCAGCGCAAGACCGTATTTCCAGACCATGGACATCACGCCGCCCTCGATGCCGTTGTCGATAAGACCCGACATACAAAGCGGGATAACTATCTCGAACACGACTTCAAACGTGGAGAAAAAGATAGTCGCCCATGATACTTTTTTGTATTGGCGCATGCTCTTCAACAAAGTTTTTATCATATTCTCACTCCCTCTTTTCTTTCTTTGCTCCACTTTCCGGTTTGCAGCCGGGGCTGCTGTCAATATCAAGGTTATCGCATATCCTTATGAGATATCCGCGGAGCTGTTCGACTTCTTCTTCGCTGAACGATCTGAGCATCGCCCGCTCGCCGTTATCAATCGAACGGCGTATCTCGAGATTGATGTCTTTCGCCTTATCGGTCAGCCGCACGACCTTGTTTCTCTTGTCCGACGGGTCGGTACAGGTGCTGAGAAAGCCGCTCTGCTCCATGCGCGTGACTATGCCGACAATCGTCGGATGTGAGACATGGGCGTAGTCTTCAATCTCTTTCTGGGTTGTCTGACCTCCGCGCTCGGCGAGGAATCTCAAAATACGCGACTGCGCAAAAGTCAGCCCGTGCTTGCCGAGTCCTGCATCGGCGTTCGACTTCAGGCGGTTGTCTATACGCTTGAAAAAATATCCGATATGCTCCATAGCGATCTCCTTTCCGCAAAGCTGTTTTCGGCAATATTAAGTGTAGCACGCTACACATTATACATATATGCGCGCCGATTGTCAACAATATGTTTGTAAACAATTTGTGACCTCGGCGCTGAAGATTTTTATGTTCTGTTTTCGTTGAGATTAAAGACGGTGCGTATAAGCTCGGACGCCGCGCGGATGCCGTGCTCATCCGGGTTCATGAGCAATAATCTTGATGTTCCGCCGATGCAGAAGATTATTTTTTCTTTGCGCTCCGGCTCGTCGTCGTCATGCAGATAGATTCTGAAAAGAGCCTCCTCCGCGTCGTTGAGCAGTGAAGTCACATCGTCGCCGTAGAGCGCGCGGATGAGCCGCTCTTCGCGCGATATCGCGCCGACGAGCTCTGAAACAAAGGCGTATGTATCGCTGAACGCCATCCGGGCGCAGTCGCAGCGGCCGAGGATATCGGCGACAGTCTCGCGGCAGATGTGCCGACGCAGGCTCTCCATGGTGTCATAGTGGGAATAGAATGTCGTTTTATTTATCAGCGCCTCCCGGCACAGGTCGCTGACTTTGACGGGTGACGGGTCGCGCAGGCGCAGATTGACATATGTATGTACTATCAGCCGCTCCGTTTTGATATATCTCAGATCGTTTTTATTCACCATTTAAACGCCTCTTTTTCTATTTAGTCGTTTATCTTACCAATTCGCAAAATAGTTTCTTGATTAGACAACTTTAGTTGTTTATAATGTTAGCATATACTAAAAAATATTACAAGGGGGAGTATGCCGAATGAACAGAAAAGACCGCACCGTCTATATTATGCTCACCGACTATCCGGATAAGGTCTCGCGAACTATAAAAAGAATAGGGCTTTGGGAATACTCCCACATGTCGATAAGCACGGACGAACACTACCCGAAATTTTTCAGCTTCACAGGCAAGCGCGGATTCATGACCGAGGACTTCGACCTCCACCCGACTTACAAAGGCACGGATGTCCCCTGCGCGCTGTTCGCTCTACCCGTAACGGAGGCGGAGCTTCGCAATGTAGAGCGCATCATAAAGCACATGACCTCGAACGCCGACGAATATAAGTACAGCTACATCGGGCTCGCACTGCTCTATCTGCGGATAATCCCGAAGCAGCGCGGGCGCGACACCTGCGTCGGCTTCGTCTCGCGCACGATAAGGGAGCAGACCTCGCTCTCCGCAGGGCGCAGGAAAAAGTTTTGCAGTCCGAACGACATAAAGGCGTTTTTTATCAACCAGCTCGTCTTTGAGGGACCTCTGAGAGTGCTGCTGCAAAAGGGCAAGGCGTAAATTAAAATATCAATCCGCCGTCGGTTCGTGCCGTTCGGCGGTTTATTTTCAGCAAAAGCAAAAGACCTCCCGCCCGGGGAGGTCTTTTAATATAATTAAGGGTTGTTGAAATCAGTTCTCGCCGTCGCCGTTTATAGTCGATATCTCGGGGGTTATCTCTTCGAGAACATCGAGGACTATCTTCACGGTGTCGAGGGAGGTGAATATCGTCACGCCGTTCTGGACGGCACAGCGTCGGATCTCAACGCCGTCCTCAAAGTGGACGCCGGAGAGAATGGCGCGCGTGTTTATAACATAGCTGACATAGCCCGCGCGGATAGAATCGAGAATCTCGGTGCTGCCCTCGCTGAGCTTGCCGCGCACGCGGGTGCGTATGCCGTGCTTCTTGAGGAACGCCGCGGTTCCGGCGGTCGCCTCGATATTGAAGCCGAGGTGATAGAAGCGCTTGACAAGCGGCAGAGCTTCTTCTTTATCTTCATCGGCAAGGGTGACTATTACAGTACCGTATTCTTTCATCTTGACTCCGGACGCCTGAAGAGCCTTGTAGAGCGCACGGTTCAGGCGCTTGTCGTAGCCTATCGCTTCTCCGGTCGATTTCATCTCGGGCGAGAGATATGCGTCCATGCCGGTCAGCTTCTCGAACGAGAACGCCGGGGCTTTGACATACCAGCGCTTTCCGTCGGGCAGGCGCATATCGGTTATGCCCTGGTCGCGCAGGCTCTGGCCGAGCATGACCTTTGTCGCGATGCGGACAAGGTTGCAGTCGGTGGACTTTGAAAGGAACGGCACACTTCGCGAAGCGCGGGGGTTGACCTCGATAACATAGACGCTCTCGTCGCTGTCAACTATAAACTGTATATTGAACAGACCGACTATGCCTATGCCGAGTCCGAGCTTTGTGGTGTATTCGGCTATCGTGTCTCTGACCTTCTGCGAAATAGAGAACGGCGGATACACGCTCGTGCTGTCGCCCGAGTGGACGCCGGTACGCTCGACGAGTTCCATTATGCCGGGGATGAACACCTCACTGCCGTCGCAGATGGCGTCTATCTCAACTTCCTTGCCCATAAGATATTTATCTATGAGCACGGGCTTGTCTTCATCGACCTCAACGGCGTTCTTGAGATATTTTCTGAGCATAGTCTCGTTAGCGACTATCTCCATCGCCCTGCCGCCGAGCACGAAGCTCGGGCGCACAAGCACAGGGTAGCCTATGCGCGCGGCAACAGCCGCACCGGTCTCGATATCCGTAACAGCCTCGCCTTTCGGGTTCGGGATGCCGAGGGATTTTATAACGGCGTCAAACGCGTCTCTGTTCTCGGCGCGCTCAATGGCGTCGCAGTCGGTGCCGATTATCTTCACGCCGCGTCTTGCAAGCGGAGCCGCGAGGTTGACGGCAGTCTGGCCGCCGAGGGTGACTATAACGCCCTCCGGCTTTTCAAGATGGACTATATTCATGACATCCTCTGTCGTCAGGGGCTCGAAATAGAGCTTGTCGGCAGTGGTATAGTCGGTAGAAACGGTCTCGGGGTTATTGTTTATAACTATCGCCTCATAGCCGAGCTGCTGAATGGCATGGACGGCGTGGACGGTCGAATAGTCAAACTCAACGCCCTGTCCTATACGGATAGGACCTGAGCCTAAAACTATTATCTTCTTTTTGTCCGACACAACGGACTCGTTCTCGCTCGCGTAGGTCGAGTAGAAATAGGGCACATAGCTGTCGAACTCACTCGCGCAGGTATCAATCATCTTGTATGTCGGGAAGATATCCTCTTTGCATCTGCGCTCATATATGCTGTCCTCGCTCTCTTTCCAGAGCTCGGCGATATACGAATCGGAGAAGCCGAGGCGCTTTGCCTCGCGCAGAAGAATGTCGGAGCCGGGATTCGCCTCCATCTCCTTCTCGAAATCGACTATCTTCTTTATCTTGTCGAGGAAGAACATATCTATATGCGTTATATCGCAGATAAGCGACGGGTCAACGCCCATCCACATCAGCTGGGATATTGCATAGAGACGGTCGTCCGTGCCCTCTTTGATATATTCGAGCAGCTCGTCAACGCTCATATGCGCCGAGTCGAACTTCTCCATATGCAGGTGGTTCTTGCTCTCCTCGAGCGAGCGTATCGCCTTGAGCAGGCTCTCCTCAAAAGTGCGTCCGACGCTCATGACCTCGCCGGTCGCCTTCATCTGGGTCGAAAGCGTGTTGTGCGCGGCGGGGAACTTGTCGAACGGGAAGCGCGGCATCTTGGTCACGACATAGTCGAGCGAGGGCTCGAAGCAGGCAGGGGTGTTTGCAAGCTGTATCTCATGCAGATCCATGCCGACCGCTATCTTCGCCGAGACACGCGCTATCGGATATCCGCTCGCCTTTGAAGCGAGGGCGGACGAGCGCGAAACTCTGGGGTTGACCTCAATGACATAGTAGCGGAACGAATGGGGGTCGAGCGCAAACTGAACGTTGCAGCCGCCCTTTACTCCCAGGGCGCGGATAATTTTGAGCGCGGAATCCCTGAGCATCTGATATTCTTTATTCGTCAGTGTCTGGCTGGGCGCGACGACTATCGAGTCGCCGGTATGAATGCCGACGGGGTCGAGGTTTTCCATATTACAGACGGTGATAGCGGTGTCGTTCGCGTCGCGTATCACTTCGTATTCTATCTCTTTGTAGCCCTTTATGCTCTTTTCGACGAGCACCTGATGCACGGGCGAGAGCGCAAGCGCGTTCTTCATCATGTCGCGCATCTCGTCGGGGTCATAGGCGAAGCCTCCGCCCGTTCCGCCGAGCGTGAACGCGGGGCGCAGGATAACGGGGTAGCCTATCTTCTCCGCCGCCTCAAGACCCTCTTCGATGCTGTAGGTTATCTGCGAGGGGACTATCGGCTCGCCGATGCTCTCGCAGAGCTCTTTGAAAAGCTCTCTGTCCTCGGCGCGCTCAATGCTCTCGGCATCAGTGCCGAGCAGCTCTATCTCGCACTCCTTGAGAACGCCCTTCTTCGCGAGCTGCATCGCAAGGTTGAGTCCGGTCTGACCGCCGATGCCGGGGACTATCGCGTCCGGGCGCTCATAGCGGCAGATACGCGCGAGATATTCGAGCGTCAGCGGCTCCATATAGACTTTATCGGCTATAGTTGTGTCGGTCATTATCGTTGCGGGGTTCGAGTTCGCGAGGACGACCTCGTAGCCCTCTTCACGCAGGGCGAGGCACGCCTGAGTTCCCGCATAGTCGAACTCGGCAGCCTGACCGATGACTATAGGACCCGAGCCGATAACGAGCACCTTTTTTATATCAGTTCTCTTAGGCACGCTCCTTCGCCTCCTTCATATAGTCGATAAACTGACCGAACAGATAGCTGCTGTCCTGCGGACCGGGCGCGCTCTCGGGGTGATACTGCACACTGAACACAAGGTCTTTCCTGCATCTTACTCCCTCGACGGTATTGTCGAGAAGATTTATGTGCGTCACTTCGAGGTCGGTGCCCTCGACCGTTTTCGGGTCAACGGCATAGCTGTGGTTCTGCGAGGTTATCTCTATCTTGTTGGTGTCGAGGTTCATGACCGGGTGGTTTCCGCCGCGGTGACCGAACTTGAGCTTATATGTCTTGGTGCCGTAGGCGAGGGATATCATCTGATGTCCGAGGCAGATGCCGAAAATCGGATATTTGCCGCGAAGCGCCCTGACCGTGTTTATGACGGGAGTCACATCCTCGGGGTCGCCGGGACCGTTTGAGAGGAACACTCCGTCGGGCTTCATGAACTCAATTTCATCCGCCGGCGTGTCATAAGGCACAACAACGACGTTGCAGCCGAACTTGTTGAGGCTGCGCACAATATTAAGCTTCATGCCGCAGTCTATCGCAACGACATTGAACTGCGGGTTCGACGTGCGCGAATACCAGCGCTTTTTGCAGCTGACGCGGCTGACCGCATCGTGGGCGACGGGGGTGTTTTTGATTATCTCCACCGCGACCTCAGCCGGGATATCGGGCGAGGTTATTAGCACACGACGCGAGCCCAAGTCGCGTATGCTGCGGGTGAGCTTTCTCGTGTCAACGCCGGAGATGCCGGGGATACCGTTCTCTTCGAGCAACTCCGAGAGCGTCTTTGTGTATCTGAAGTTCGAGGGCATATCGTTGTAGTCATACACGATAAGACCGCCGATGCTCGGGTTTTTGCACTCGAAATCGTCGTCGGTTATACCGTAGTTGCCTATGAGCGGATATGTCATAACGACCATCTGATCGGTATACGACGGGTCGGAGACTATTTCCTGATAGCCGACCATCGAGGTGTTGAAAACTATCTCGCACACCCTGTCGGCATAGCTGCCGAAGCCGTATCCGTAGTACTCGCTGCCGTCCTCAAGGACGATCTTGCGGTCTATGAGTCTCATTTAAAAATACACTCCTTGAATTTATCAGATAGAGCTTTTAAGTCTTTCGAGCACATCTCTGTAGCCGCCAAGAACATCGCCGAGATCGCGGCGGAATCTGTCCTTGTCGAGCTTTTTGTTTGTCTCCATATCCCAGAGGCGGCAGGAATCGGGGGATATCTCGTCGCACAGGACAAGTCCCTCGTCGGTGCGGCCGAACTCGAGCTTGAAGTCGACAAGGCGCACGCCGCCCTTTGCAAACAGCTCGGTCATAAGCTCGTTTATGCGCTTGGACATGGCTCTGAGCTCATCGAGCTCCTCCTGCGTGGCGAGACCGATGGCGGTTATCTGGCTGTCATTTATCATGGGATCGCCGAGCTCGTCGCTCTTGTAGCTGAACTCAACGACCGTGTTCTTCAGGGGCGAACCCTCCGGCACGCCGTATTTCTTTGAAAAGCTTCCCGCTGCGATATTTCTGACTATGACCTCGACCATAACGATCTCAGCCTTCTTCGCGAGGACGGTGGTTTCGTCGATGACCTTGAGAAGATGGGTCTTGACTCCGTTCTTCATGAGGTAATCAAAGATGATGTTGGAGATTGCCGCGTTGAGTTTTCCTTTTCCGGGCAGATCCTCTTTCTTGACGCCGTTGCCGGCAGTGGCGGTGTCCTTGTACTTGATGATGCAGGTACCGGGCTCCTCCGAACTGTAAACGACCTTGCTCTTGCCTTCATACAACTTTTCCATACCGCAGTTTCCTTTCGCTTTTCGTATTTTTATTTATTTGCTCCGCTCGGAGAGTTTCCCCTCAAAGCGGTCTTTGGTGATAACATCCGGGATAGGGGTCGGATAGACTCCGTTGAAGCACGCGCTGCAGAAGTTCTCGCTGCCTATCAGATTTTTAAGCTCCGACTCCGGCAGATATCCGAGGGAATCCGCGCCGATTATGTCGGCAATCTCCCCCACCGAGTGGTGGCAGGCGATAAGATTTTCGCGCGAGTCAACATCAGTGCCGTAGTAGCACGGATGCATGAACGGCGGCGAGGAGATGCGCATATGCACCTCTTTTGCCCCCGCTTCGCGCAGGAGGTTGACTATCTGGCGGCTCGTCGTGCCGCGCACTATCGAGTCGTCGATGAGCACTATCCTCTTATCCTTTACGGATTCGCTTATCGCGCTGAGCTTTATTCTCACCTGGTCGATTCTCTTGTCCTGACCGGGCGAGATGAAAGTTCTGCCGATATATTTGTTTTTTATGAAGCCCATTCCGTAGGGTATTCCCGACGCCTCGGCATAGCCCAAAGCGGCGTCGATTCCCGAATCCGGGACGCCCATAACAACATCGGCTTCAACGGGATGGGTCTTTGAAAGTATCGCGCCGGCATTTCTGCGCGCCGCGTGAACCGACACGCCGTCAATGACGGAATCGGGTCTTGCAAAATAGATATACTCAAAAATGCATGAGCGCCTCGGCTTTTCGCCGCAGTGATCCCTGTTCGAGCGCACGCCGTTTTCGTCAAAGACGAGTATCTCGCCGGGGAGTATATCGCGCTCGAATTTTGCGCCGACGGCAGAAAGCGCACAGCTCTCGGACGCGACGACATATGTGCCGTCAAGCGTCTTGCCGTAGCACAGCGGGCGGAACCCGTAGGGGTCGCGCGCCGCGAGCAGCTTTGCGGCTGACATGAGCACGAGGGAATACGCGCCCTCGAGTCTGTTCATCGCGCTGCTCAGCGCGTTTTCTATCGAAGGACTGTTGAGGCGCGCCTGCGTGACGATATAGGCGATTATCTCGGTGTCGCTCGTCGTGTGGAAGATAGCGCCGCCGAGCTCAATCTCGCTGCGCAGTTCATAGGCGTTGCTGAGGTTTCCGTTGTGGGCAAGAGCCATCTTGCCCTTCTGATGGTTGACCTCGATGGGCTGGCAGTTCGCTCTGCTGTTGCCGCCGGTCGTGCCGTAGCGCGCATGGGCGACAGCCATCCTGCCCTGCGGGAACTTCATCAGGTCGTCGCGCGAGAAGACTTCGTTGACAAGTCCGATATCCTTGCGCGAAGCGAACACTCCGTCGTCGTTAACGACTATGCCGCAGCTCTCCTGCCCTCTGTGCTGCAAAGCGTAGAGGCCGTAGTAGGCGAGATCCGCCACGGGGCCGGGCTTGGGTGAATAGACTCCGAAAACGCCGCACTCTTCATGCAAGTTTGCCATAGGTATTTATTCTCCGATCTCAGATTTTTCAAGCGCTGCGGCTATAAAGCCTTTGAACAGCGGGTGAGCCTTGTTGGGACGGGACTTGAACTCGGGGTGATACTGCACTCCGACATAGAACGGGCGGTCGGAAAGCTCGACCGTTTCAACGAGTCTGCCGTCGGGCGAAAGACCCGAGAGGGTGAGTCCGTTCTGAGTAAGTATATCGCGATAATCGTTGTTGAACTCGTAGCGGTGGCGGTGGCGCTCGGAAATTTCGGACTTTCCGTAGCAGCGCTCCATTGTTGTGCCGGGCTTGATAACGCAGGGATATGCACCCAGACGCAGCGTGCCGCCCTTGTCTATATTATCGCTCTGACCGGGCATAAAGTCAATGACCTTGTTCTTGCAGAGCTCATCGAACTCGCCCGAGTGGGCGTCTTTTATACCCGCGACATCGCGCGCGTATTCGATAACCGCAATCTGCATTCCGAGGCAGATTCCGAAATAGGGAACATTGTTCTCTCTGGCATATTTCGCCGCGAGGATCATTCCCTCGATTCCTCTGCCGCCGAAGCCGCCGGGGACGATTATTCCGTCGAGGTGCGAGAGCTCCTGCTCGTAGTTCGCCTCGGTCAGATTCTCGGAATCGATCCAGTCGATGCGGATATGGGTGTTGAGAGTGTAGCCCGCGTGGCGAAGCGCCTCGGCAACGGACAGATATGCGTCATGGAGCTGGACATATTTGCCGACAAGACCTATCTTGACTTCCTTTTCGCGGTTCTTGATGCGGTGGACAAGCTCCGTCCACTCGTCGAGATCCGGTTCGGGAGCGTCTATATTCAGCTCGCGGCAGACGACGGACGAGAAGTTCGACTTTTCGAGCATCAGCGGAGCTTCGTAGAGATAAGGCAGGGTGATGTTCTCGATAACGCAGTCGGGCTTGACGTTGCAGAAGAGCGATATCTTCTTGAAGATAGCCTCCTCAAGCGGCTCGTCACAGCGCAGGACGATTATGTTCGGGTTGATGCCCATGCCCTGCAGCTCCTTGACCGAGTGCTGGGTGGGTTTGGACTTATGCTCGTCCGATCCACGCAAAAACGGCACCAGAGTGACATGGATGAAGAGGCTGTTCTCACGCCCCACCTCAAGAGATATCTGTCTTACAGCTTCGAGGAAAGGCTGGGATTCAATGTCACCTATAGTGCCGCCGATCTCAGTGATGACCACGTCAGCATCGGTTTTCTTGCCGACACGGTATACGAAATCCTTTATTTCATTTGTTATATGGGGTATGACCTGAACGGTCGAACCGAGATACTCGCCGCGGCGCTCTTTGTTGAGCACGTTCCAGTATACTTTACCGGTGGTGAGATTCGAGTATTTGTTAAGATCCTCGTCGATGAAGCGCTCGTAGTGGCCGAGGTCGAGATCGGTCTCCGCGCCGTCTTCCGTGACGTAAACTTCGCCGTGCTGATAGGGACTCATGGTGCCCGGGTCAACGTTGATATAAGGATCGAGCTTCTGCGCCGCTACCTTGAGTCCGCGCGCTTTGAGTATTCGTCCGAGCGACGCCGCAGTTATCCCCTTTCCGAGGCCGGATACGACGCCTCCGGTCACAAAGATGTACTTTGTCATTAATATCCCTCCGTATTTTATCTTTTTCTTTTTTATATACTTCTCCGGTTAAGGTTTCACGCGTACTTTCATTATATCATATTATAACACACCTTCCCTGCCGACTTCTACGGTATTCTGTACTAAAAGCGAGTGCTTTGGAACCGAAAAATATGACAACGCGGTCAACTGCCCGCAAAACCCGATGAGATGCGGGACGCTCGGTTCCGAAAAAGCAAAAAGCAAAGGCATCCGCCGATGGGGGCACTGTCCCCGGGGGAATGAACGCCTTTGCTCATTTGAGGCGTATTTTATCATATTAAAAGACCCGTGTCAATCGCGTATTTTATATGTATCGCACTTTATTTTCCGAAACGGCTGAGAGAAAAGAGCGCCGTCGAAAAAATTTTTCCGGCGCGAGTTCAACTCCGCCGCATTTTCTCAGAAAAGCGGTTACATCTTGCTCATAAAATTGCTTTTCAAAAAGCCCGATTGCGGCTATTTGCACAAAAATAAAAAATTATCCGAAAACGCCTTGACAAACGATTTTGCTGCGCGTATAATTCAGCGCATAAAGGCAATGGCGTCTTTGAACCGAACGGGTTCATTGACGCCATTTTTTATTTTTCGCCTTAAAATATGAAAAAGGAGCGCTAACTTATGAGCACAGTATCTGATTATTTCGGAAGTCTCGTTTTTGACGACAGAGTGATGAAAGCAATGCTTTCCGCCGATGTTTACCAGTCTCTCAAGAAGACTATTGACGAAGGAGCAAGTCTCAATAATGACGTCGCCAACGCAGTTGCCGCCGCTATGAAAGACTGGGCCGTTGAGCATGGCGCGACCCATTTCACCCACTGGTTCCAGCCCCTGACCGGCATCACCAGCGAGAAGCACGATGGCTTCGTCAGCCCTGTGGGCGACGGCACCGCCATCATGGAGTTTTCCGGCAAGGAGCTGGTACGCGGTGAGCCCGATGCTTCCTCCTTCCCCTCCGGCGGTCTGCGCGCTACCTGCGAAGCACGCGGCTACACCGCATGGGACCCCACCAGCCCCGCCTTCATCAAACGGACGGAAAACGGCGCCACGCTTTGCATCCCAACCGCTTTCTGCTCTTACAAGGGACAGGCGCTGGACAAAAAGACGCCTCTCCTGAGATCCATGACTGCCGTCACCCGGCAGGCCAAGCGGCTGTTGTCCTGCTTTGGCGGTCCGGACAACATTCATGTCAGCGCCGATCTGGGGGCGGAACAGGAATACTTCCTGGTGGACAAGCAGCTTTATGCCCTGCGCCCGGACCTGATGATGTGCGGACGCACCCTTTTCGGCAATGTGCCCCCCAAACACCAGCAGATGGAAGACCACTACTTCGGCTCCATCAAGGACCGCGTGCTGGAATTCATGGTGGACGTGGACGAAGCCCTCTGGAAACTCGGCATCCCGGCCAAAACGCGCCACAATGAAGTCGCTCCCGGCCAGTTTGAGATCGCGCCCATTTTTGAAAGCCAGAACCTGGCCGTGGACCATAATATGCTGGTCATGGAGGTGCTCCGGAAAACCGCCAACAAGCATGACATGGTCTGCCTGCTGCATGAAAAGCCCTTCTCCGGCATGAACGGCTCCGGCAAGCACAACAACTGGTCCCTCTCCGCCCCCGGTTACGGCAGCCTGCTCAATCCCGGTTCCAGCCCGCAGGAAAACGCCATCTTCCTCACTCTGCT
>OMDC01000648.1_pt1 | contig 14680 bp, 7 predicted proteins | sample 1674201 | NCBI WGS metagenome assembly OMDC01 (sample SAMEA103958152, study PRJEB25191) | human gut metagenome | biome: human-associated habitat [ENVO:00009003]; feature: intestine environment [ENVO:2100002]; material: feces | place: Germany | collected 2013/2015 | reverse complement strand
CTATTGGGTGTTCTGTTTATAAGCAGCGCCCGCCGGGAGATCTCCCGGCGGGCGCTGCTGTGTTCAGAGGAACGTTATTTTTCTTGCCTTACTTTGCGGCATCCACCAGCACACCAACGTAGCCGGCAGTATCCACCAGCGTGGCACCGGAAACGGCGTCCACAGCCTTTTCATCTTTGCTCAGAGCCTCGGCGTCGGCAATGCTCATGCCGTTCACGTGGTTCTGGATGGCGTCGTAGTTGGCATCCAGCGAAACGGTGGAACCAGCCTTTTCGGCCATCATCTTGCTGTAGTAATCGGCGTTGACCCGCTTGGACATCAGCACCTTGCCCTCGGCGTAGCCTGCGCCGAAGTCAGAATCGGAGTTGGGCACACCGACGACCCCGGCGTCCGAACCGGCAAACTGGAACTCGTCAATGTAGCTCAGCACGATGGTGTCCCCGGCGGTGGCGACAGCGCCGGAGGTGAAGCACTTGGTGCCGTGTGCGGCCCCATAGACCACATTCAGCTTCAGGTCCTCGGAGCTGCCGTTGAACTCCACGGCCTGCGTGGTCTGGGCGTTTTTGGCGGCATCCACGATGGCAGAGAGATAACCGGCGGTATCCACCAGCGTTGCGCCGGAGACGGCGTCCACAGCCTCGGCACCCTTGGCGGCTACATCCTCCAGCTCGGAGATGGTCTTGCCGACGGCAAAGTTCTGGATGGCGTCGAAGTTTGCATCCAGAGCGACCGTGGAGCCGCCCTTTTCAGCCATCATCTTGCTGTAATAATCGGCGTTGGCCCGCTTGGACATCAGCACCTTGCCCTCGGCGTAGCCTGCGGCAAAGTCGGAGTCGGAGTTGGGCACGGCGGTCACGCCTGCATCGGTGCTGGTGAACTGAAAATCGTCGAGGTAGGCGGCGAGGATGACGTCATCCTTCACCACAGCCACCGCTTCGGTGAAGCACTTGGTGCCGTGGGCGGCAGCATAGGCCTGACCGATCTGGATGCCGCCTTCCACCGGGACGATGGCGGCGGGCTCAGCGGGGGCTGCGGCAGCAGAGTCGGCGGGGGCTTCTTCGGCCAGCTCCACACCCAGTGCGGCGGCAACGGCCTTCCGGACAGCCTTGGTGGTCACCGTGGCACCGGCAACGCCGTCGATGGCGGGGCCGTTGGCGGCCACGACCTGCTTGGACAGCTCTTCCAGTGCAGCGCCGCCGATGCTCTCGGTCTCCTGTGCGCCTTCCAGCTTGCAGTCGGTAACGGTGCCGTTGGCATCCACGGTCAGGGTGGCGGTGACAGCACCGCCAAAGCCTTCGGCAGAGCCGGTCTTAGTCACACCAGCGGCGGTGGAGCTGCTGCCGCCGCCGCAGGCGGCCAGAGAGACGCCAACAACGAGGCTCATGGCCACGGCAGCGCTCAGTTTGCGGATGATCTCCTGTTTCATGGGTCTTTCCTCCAGAGAAAAATCGTTTTGTGTTCGGTCCCCAGAAAAGGTCATATCTTTTCAAGGATGTTTACAAAAGATAACATATTTTGTGAGGTGCTGTCAAGAGATTTTAGCACATACTTCGTGAAGAATGATAAATTGGTGTCAATTTGTGACGCTGACGGTATACGAAGCGAACGGACGGTCTACGCTGTTAGTAATTCCTGAATGGAAACCAAGCAAGCAGTTTTGCCACTTTCAGCCCCAGTTAGTACTTCAATATTACTATGTTTTGGAAATCGGCACAACCATATAACCGTCTTTGATGAAACTATTTTTGTTTCATCGATGACATTGTATCCGCAAGCAGGGCAGACGTATATACATCTGCTATTTTTGCGTTGCAAAATGCTTGTTGGGAAATTCCAAACCCTTTCAAATCTGCACCGTCCCGGCGCAGGCTGCGCGATGGAATCGCTGAATAGCACAAAGGCATGTTGGAGTCCAGATGTAAAGAAAAAACGGCAAAGCAGATAAAATCCACTTTACCGTTTTAGAAGATATTCTATTACGCTGCGATTGCGTTGGCGTTGACCTGTTCAATGGTCTTGCGAATACCAAGCCATACACTCAAATCTGTAAAGACCTCTACGATGCTTCCCTGATCTGTAAAAGGCGGCTCCTGCAAAACGGAGAGGTTTTTCATCATGCCATTATGTACGATGTACTCGACAATCTGGTTGACAAAGTAAATCTGTCGGCTGTCGAGGTTAGCACCATCCAGATATTGCGAAAATGCAGCTTTCGCCGCAGCCATATCAAGACCAACGATTTCCCGCACGAACTCGCCCAGAGGTTTTGTGCCATATTCGGCTTCATAGTCCTCTTTCGTGCCAACCTCGCTCCAAAGAATTTTTTCAAGTTCCTTGACATCCTCGGCAGTAAGTGGGATGTTGCCTTTCAGTTTGGCAATGGCTGCATTATCCTGATGCTGCCGTACATAGTACTCAGCTTTTGCCTTGTAATTTTTCAGATCATCGTTTTCCAGCTCGGCTTCTTTCCATTCTGTCGAAAGAATTTCGTCAGAGAAATCTGTGGTGTACCGTACCCGCTCGATGGGGATGTACTTGATCAGGTCACGCAACTCTTTTCGGATGTGCTCAAACTCGTTCACATCGGCAGTTTTGATATAGTCGGTCTGGATAATTTTTTCGAGCAACGCGCGTTTTTGATCAATCTCTGGAATATTGGACACGCTCGCAACCGCTTTCGCTTTTTTCAGCAGCTCGCTGCGGCCACGGGTATAGGGCTTTCCGGCAAGATATGCCAATTCGATGCCGTACAGCAGCGCATCAAAACGCAGCGCTTTCGGGTCGTCCGTTTCCGGTTCGATCAAGGGTGCAAGCTCCTCCCGGGCAATCAGGGTATCCGCATAGGTCAGCGCATTGTAACTGTTCTTGTCTGCGTACAACTCGACATACTTCAAATGCTGTTTGACTGCAAAGTTGTCACGGTTCAGCTTCTGCACCTGACTGACCATGTGTTCCACCAGCGAAGTACGGAACGCTTTCAGTTCTTCCGTTTGGAACTGCATATCCTGCAATTTATACGCAATTTCAAACTGCAGGCCGAAAATCGCGCCCTGAACGGCAATCATATTCGGGGTAGCATTTCCTTTGTTCATGCGGAAAAATTCAAAATTCCCGCAGAAGTCAAAAATGTAAAACTTCTTCTTATCCTCACCATCCAGAAGCCCCGGACACAGGCGTGTACCGCGTCCGATCATCTGCCAGAATTTTGCTTTGCTCAGAACCTTTTTGAAAAAGACCAGATTCAGAACCTCCGGCACATCAATGCCGGTGTCCAGCATATCCACCGAGATGGCAATCTGCGGCAATTTCTTCGGGTCAGAAAATTCGTCAATGGCACTCTGCGCATAACTAAGCCGATTGTCGATCACCATGGCATAGCCGTTCAGGTGCGGATATTCCTGATTGAACACTTTAAGGATTTCTTCTGCGTGGTCGTGGCTCTTGGCAAAAATAATCGTCTTACCAATTTTGCTGCCGTAGTCGATTTTCAAGGCGTTCTGCATCACGACATTCAAGACCTGCCGAATGGTGTCCTTGTTGAACAGCCAGCTGTTCAGAGCAGATGCATCAATGCTGGCCGGCAGGTTGCCGTTTTCATCCTCAAAGGTGTTTTCGTAGGCTTCCCGTTCTTCGTCCGAAAGCTCATCGTAGGTGATGCCGTTCTTCATGAACTTGACTTCGCTTTCCACCGAGAGGAAATCAACCAGAAAGCCATCCTTGACGGCCTGCGCCAGCTCATAACCATAGGTGGGCACGCCGTTTTCGAGGTCAAAGATCTCGTAGGTGTTTTTGTCGATCTCATCCTTGGGTGTGGCGGTCAGGCCAACCAGCGGCGCATCAAAATAGTGGAAGATGTCGCGGTATTTATTGTAGATGGAACGGTGTGCTTCATCGCAGATGATCAGATCAAAATGGCCACAGGTGAACAGCTTGCCCTCTGCATCGTGAACGGAATCAATGCAGTTCATCATGGTCTGATAGGTCGAGAACACGCAGTGTGCTGTAAAGTTGTCTTTGTCCTCGCAGAGATTCGTTACGGAAAGCTCCGGCAGGAGGTTGACAAAGCTGCGCTTTGCCTGGGTCACAAGGCTGTTGCGGTCAGCCAGAAACAGCACGTTTTTGACCCAGCCATGCTGCAATAATACATCCACCAGTGCAATGACGGTACGGGTCTTGCCGGAGCCTGTTGCCATAACAAGCAGAGCCTTGCGGCGGTTCTTGCGGCCAAAGCTGTCACAAACAGCCTTGATGGCACCCTCCTGATAGTACCGTCCGGCAATGTTTTTGTTTACATCCACATTGGCAAGGCTGGTACGCATGGCTTGCAGATTGAACCATTTTTCAAGGTCGCGCTTGGAGTAAATGGAAGCGACCTTGCGCTCGGGATAGATATTGTCCACAATGCGGGTGTCGAAACCGTTGGTCAGGAATACCACCGGGCGGCGACCAAACTGCTTTTCGAGAATATCTGCGTACAGCTTTGCCTGCTGGCGGCCTACTGCAACATCCTTACAGGTGCGCTTTGCTTCGATCACAGCCAGCGCACGGCCATCATCGCCGTACAGGACATAATCTGCATAGCCGATGCCGCTCTTGTTGGGCATCCCGGGCAGAGGAACCTCGTTGACCCAGTTTTTGCCCTCGACCCACCCGGCATCGGTGAGCATGGAGTCGATATACAGTTTCCGGGTCTTGTACTCCGAAAGTTCCAGCGGTTTGGGCACATAGGTGGGCTGCTGCGTTTCGCGGCGGGCAGTCAGCTGCGCTTTGAGCTCAGCGTTTTCTTTGATAAGTGCATCCAAGTCCACATCCGGCAGAGCGAGCTGAGCGACGGGTGCAGCAGGCTGCTGTGTAAGCAGGGAAGCATCAAATTTCTTTTCCTGATAGCTGGTCCCGTAGCAGTACGCCACGAAATCGAGGAACAGAAACAGGTTTTCAAGGCATAGTTCAGCCTGCTCCCGACTGATGCTGCGGCTTCCGTGGGCGGCATCATTGCCGCGCTTGCGAATAAAATCCATCCGCCGCCACAAATCATCGTCCACAATGTCGTGAAACTCTTCTGTGCTCATCAGGCTGATGAGCTTATCATCCCACGGCTTGACGAGGGAGCTGTCTACCGAATACATCCATTTGACTGCAAATTCCATGGCACGGCGGCAGTCCAGCACAGCGGTGGCCGCATCAATGGGCAGAATCCTCTCCGCAGCAATCGCGGCATCCGCAAAGCCGGAAAATTGCAGGTCATCCTTCAGAAAGTCAAAGTTGGTCAATTCTCACACCTCCCGGCTTCTATTTTGAATGATTTTCAGCCAAAATGCAAGTGCTTTGCGCAAAAAGTTCTGCGAACAATTTTGATTTGTCGACCTCGGCTACAAAGTCGGCAAACTGGTTTTGGAGGGAAAGAGGGGGAACAACAACATTAAGGCTTTGAACATCTCCCTGATTTATACTTGCTTGATTAACAGCTTTTTTTGCTCGTGTTAAAATCTGACGGTAAATGTATTGAGAACAAAGCACAGTTGTTATATAAGTGGAATTCACCTTACTATCATCCAAATGAAAGCGCATCATATTGGATTCAAAAACAGTGTCTTCTTGTAAGCCACTAATACGCGCACATTTTCCAAGATATTCAATGCTATTCACACGATTGATAACAATATCATTCTCCACTAACAAATATCGCTCTTTTTCAAAGTCTGTACAACATAACCTTTTCAGATTGTTAAAATCGGTTACTTTTCCATTATAGAAACCATCAATACGCAAAATCGGAGTGCCGAACTTGTCCTGAACATAGGCTGACTGTGGTTTGTATAGTCCATTTTGTGGCATAACAGTCATAATGGAACCCAGCAGCACACAGGGAAATTGCTTGGGGTTCTCCACGAGATCACCAAACATCTCCACAAATCGAGCTTTGATAAGCTCGTCCAACTTGGTGAGCTGCTGCTTTCTGAAATCAATGCTAGACGATACCCGATTAAGCATATTTACAATTTCAAGCTGATTATCGTATTCGTGAAGCTGAATTTTTATAGTAGATAGAGTGGCTTTGTTCAGCGTAGCACCCATAACTGCTTTATTGGTTCCCTTACTCCAATCCTTTGCGCGAAGCAAGTAGTATAAGTATTCCGGCGAAATCTTTTCTACTCCTTTATCAATAAAGGCCATAATAGCTTCGTTGGAATACATCTCTTTTTCTGTTATTGCCACCTTGCCCAAAGACAGCTTAAAGCTCATTATGACCGTATTGGCGGGAATCTTTTTGATGCCACTTTCTGCAACAGCTGAATCCGAAAGCGTCTCTTTTGTATTTGATATATATTTTCCTGAGTTAGTCAGATCCGCAATAGAAATCCAGTTGTTTTCTGATTTTTTCCAATAGCTTGAGTTATCTCTGGATGGGGTTTTACCCATCTGGAGAGTAAAAAGTTCCGACAGGGCGTATTCCATAAACTCTCTCCCACAAATTAGAATTGTTTCATTTCAAAAGTTCTTCCAAAGCGTCCATCTCTGCGTCAATCTTCTTTTGTAAATCACGCAGCTGTGCCATAATTTCCTGTGTGGAAGGATACTCTACCGGCACATACTCGGTCTTTTTATACTTGTTGATGGACAAATCATAGTCGTTGCCCGCAATCTCGTCTTTCGGCACAAAGAAGCTCTGTTCGGTGCGCTCACGGGTGGCTTCAGCCTCCCGGTTGTGGAAGCGAGCGATAATATCGGGGATGTCGTTTTCCGTGGTCGTGCTGCGCTTATCGTCCAGCGAGAAGCCGTCGGCCTTCATATCGTAGAACCAGACGTTATCGGTGCCACCGTGGCCGGTCTTGGTGAAAATCAGGATGGCAGTAGAAACGCCCGCATAGGGCTTGAACACGCCGGAGGGCATGGAAATTACGGCTTCCAGACGGTTGTTCTCGATGATCTCCTTGCGAATCGCCTTGTGTGCAGTGGAAGAGCCGAACAGAACGCCATCCGGGACGATGCAGGCACAGCGTCCGCCGACCTTCAGCATCCGCAGGAACAGAGCGAGGAACAGCAGCTCGGTCTTTTTGGTCTTGCAGAGCTTGAGCAGGTCGGTGGAAACAATGTCGTAGTCCAGACTGCCCTTGAATGGGGGATTTGCCAGAATCAGGCTGTATTTGTCCTTGTCGGGGTTCTGGTCGCTCAGGCTGTCGCGGTACTCGATGAACGGGTTGTCCACGCCATGGGTCATCATGTTCATAGCACCGATGCGCAGCATGGTGCGGTCCATATCGAAGCCGTGGAACATGTGGTTCATGTAGTGGTCTTTGTTTTTGCGGTCAAAAAACACTTCCTGCTTGCGATTTTCACGCAGATATTCGCCAGCGGCCACAAGGAAGCCAGCCGTGCCGCAGGCCGGGTCGCAAATCACATCATCAGCGCGGGGCTGCATCAGGTCAACCATCATGCGGATGATGTGCCGCGGCGTTGCCAGCTTGGAAAGCAGGTATTCGTAGATATCGCCGCGAATGTCAGTGTTGGAAAGCTGCGCCGCCTGCTCATACATTCCGTCCATGGCGGTCACGATTTTATCCAGCATCAGCGGCGTGGGCACTTTGAAAATGGCATCACCCATGTACTTGGCGTAGGCACTGTCCTTGTCGCCGTGCAGATTCTTGATGAAGGGGAACACCATCTCCTGCATGGTGGAGTACATTTTGCCTGCCGGGAAATCGTGGAAAACGCTCCATTTGAGCTGTGTACCGTCCACAGTACGCTCCCCGACCTGCACCTCGCCCGCAAAGATGCTCTTGTAGGGCAGACCCAGCATAGCGGCTTCTTTGGCGTGGGTGTTGTCGCTTTCATCGAGGTCGTGAATGAACATCAAATAGGTCATCTGCTCGATCACATCCAAGGGATTCGTCAGGCCGCCCGTCCAGAAAATTTCCCACAGGCTGTCAATTTTGCTTTTCAGTTCTCCGGTTACCATGTATGTTCCTCCTGCGTGTCGAGAAAATAAGCCCGACAAACAATAATTTGTTATACTGTTATTATACCGTTTCTTCGGGATCGGTTCAATCTGCAAAAGGGGGGAAGCCCGGAGTTTTCTACATTGTATGAATTTGATGTTGAAAATTCGATGTTTCGTCCTATTGACGGTTTTGTACAGAACGACTATAATATAATTGAAATTATCATAATCCAAATTATATTAAGCGAGAGGTGAACGGTATGGACTTCATCGGCAGAACATCCGAACTGGCAACGCTGAATGCAGAATTAGAGCGCGGCAGCGGCTTTGTGGTGATTTACGGCAGGCGGCGTGTTGGAAAAACGACGCTGATTAAAGAGTTTATCAAAGATAAACGTGCGTTCTACTTTTTGGCAACCACAGAAAGCGAAGCCCAGAGCATGAAGCGGTTTGCCGGGGTGCTTTCCCGCACTACTAAGAATCCCATGCTCAGCAAGGTCACATTCACCGACTGGCTGGATTTATTCCAAGTGGTAGCAGATGACCACCCGGACGAGAAAAAGGTGCTTGTCATTGATGAATTTCCGTATCTGGTCAAGACGAACCCGGATTTCCCGTCCATCTTGCAAAACGCATGGGATGAAGTGCTGAAAGACCATAACGTGATGCTGGTTCTCTGCGGTTCCCTGATCAGCATGATGAAAAAGCACGCTCTAGCCTATGACAGCCCGCTCTATGGCCGCAGAACGGCGCAGATTCGGCTGATGCCGCTGCAATTCACGGACGTGTATGCGGCGCAAAACCTGTCGTTTGAGCAGGCGGTGGAGCAGTATGCCATTACAGGCGGTGTACCGAAATATATGGAGTTTTTCCAGACGGACGAGCCGCTGGTGGAGCAGATTCGGCGTGTGGTACTGTCGAAAAATGGCTTTTTGTATGAAGAACCTGATTTCCTGCTCAACGAGGAAGTGCAGACGCCCATCAACTATTTCTCCGTGCTAAAAGCGATTTCGGACGGCAACCACAAGCTGAGCAAGATCGGCATGACGATGGAACAGGACACTTCGGCTATTACGCCGTACCTTAAAACACTGATCGACCTTGGTTTTGTTATCAAGAACGTTCCCATCACCGAAAAGAATCCAGAGCGTTCCCGGAAGAGTCTGTACTATGTTTCGGACAACTTCATCCGCTTCTGGTTCCGCTATGTGTACCCGTTCAAGGGAGAGTTGGAACTGGACAACCAACAGATCGTGCTGGACGAGATGGGCAAAGACTTTAAGCAAAAATTTGTGGCTTTCGCTTATGAGAGCATCTGCCGGAACATCTTTGCGGAGCTGTGCCGAAAGGGGCAGATCGATTTTGCACCCTCACGCATTGGTTCTTACTGGCGCAACGACAACGAGGGAGACACAGAGATCGATGTTGCAGCGGTGGACCATCAGCATAAGCGGCTGTTCCTCGGTGAGTGCAAGTACCATGCGAAACCTGTGGATGTGGCGGTCTACTCTGCTTTGCAGGAAAAGGGGCAGTCCAAAGAACTTACAGCGGCCTTTAAGGGCTACGAAATTGTGTACGGGCTGTTCTCCAAGAGCGGCTTTACAGATCGACTGGTGGAAATGACAGCGGAGAACTCCAACCTGATTCTGATTCAGGAAGATGCCATTCACAAAAAATAATATAATTATAGCAGGTTGCGTTTTTAATACACAAGCAACATCTGCAAACTGCATGTCGTAAATATGCCGTTTTGCGAGGCATTATTTGTGAAAATTGCGATAGAAGCGAAACGCAAAACGCCGCGGCGGGTCATCCTGCTGCGGCGTTTTCATTAAAGATCGAACAGGGAATCAGCGGAACTCTTCTCTGCCAGAAATTCCTGCGGGTGGTAAAGCTTGTATAACGCTTCGGAAAGTGTCAGGCGCAGATAATCGGTATTGGGGATGGAATCTGTCTCGATTTTCTGCTCTAGATCCAAAAGCCAGTCTCTTACGGTTTCTTCATAGCCAGTCTGGATGTTTCCAGCGCGTACAGCTTTCGCCAGATCGTTGACGATCCGAAAGTCAAAGTAAAATTTTCCATATTTCGGCGTATACGGATTCAAGGAAGTATCGATCAGATGCCGTTTCCAAGAAGAACGCTGAACCGATTCGTTGCCGACCGCTTTGATGCACAGACGAAGCTGGTTGAAAAAGGAATCGGCTTCTGCACACAGCTTTTCCAAAGCGGCAGTACAGTCTGCCTCACTGAGTGAGTCAAATTGATTGAGCGGCGCAGTTCCTTCCGGCTCTGGAAGATATTGACGCAGATCGCTGCAGGATCGAAAAAGATGGGATCCGTTTTCCAGGCCGCCATGGCAGAGTGCACCCCGCAGATTACAAATAATGTGGTAATGCTTGAGCATGGGATTATGCCGGGTCGGAATGTTTTCCTGCTTGCAAAAGCGTAAAAAGGTAAGCAGAAAGCTTGAACCATAGTCATGGTAGACCACATATAATCCGGTTACCACTTCATAGAAACGTCCGCGGCTCTCACTGGAATGAGGACGCTTCAGATCAGGAGAACTAAAAAACAGCGGCGTTCCAAGAGAAGTTAGGGCCTCGCAGTTCAGATTTTCGAGTACTCCAGGGGTCAAAATCTGCGGAAAGGTATTACACACGGCGATCACCACCATTCTGAGGACTCTCGATTTGAGCACCGATGAGGTTGAAACCGATGATCGCAGGTTCGGACGAAGGACGCTGTTCCTCCAGGAAGGGCATTCCGTGAAAAAGATATTCCATGGCACTCCCCAGAACAGGCATTCCAAAGCGGGTCAGGACCTTATCGGTACTCTTTTGCATGGGGCGGATCTCCTCGCGGAAGCTGGCGGTATAGTTTCGACCAATATTTCGCCGAACGTTGACAAGGAACGATCGTGGGATAGCGGTTTCTTCTGAGCAAAGAATGAAACGATCGATAATACGGGCGTTCGAATCTGGTGCTGTGCAGCGTTTTGCTTTGTCAAAGTCTTCTCTTGATTTTTGGGCGTCTCCGTAGATCCACTGGTAGATTCCCATCAGGAAGTAAGCAGGAGCAAAGGTGTCCTGAGGGTCTCCCTCTGCCAGGCTTGCATACTGGCTGCATTCCCGGTAGAGCTGATCCCATTCAGCTCGAGAGAGAGAGACCCGCTGCTTTTCTGCCAGCATTGGATTTCCGGTTTTGAGGAACCAGCGTGCACGAAGGAGCATGGCAACGCACCGGGCGCTCCTGGTTTTGGAGATTTCGGTTTGGCTTCTTTCCAAAAGCGCGATTACTTTTCGGGCATCATCCTGCATCTGCGTCATCAGATCATCCGGAAGAGCTTCTCTTAAAAAGGGAATATCCCGCAGAAGGTACAGATACCGATCTGCTCGGAGCATACTGACGGGATCGGAGCTTTTGGTGGGCCGAAGCGATTCCCGGCTGTCGCCCTGCCAGAGCATTCTGGCCTGTAGATACAGAAAAATATCACTGTTTTCGCGGAAGATGGCTTCCTGCAGCTGAACCATTTTCTGGCAATCTGTGCCAAGCTGCGCATAGACACTTTTGATTTTAATAATGATATCATCCCTGTTCGGCTCCTTGACGAGTGCTTCAAGATCCAGCATATCATCGATTGCACAGAGAATCCAGGCAAGTTCATCATTTGCCTCGGATGTATCTTGCTTTTCTGTGCTCCGGTGATAAACGCCATAGGCGTTGAGCAGGATATCGAGCATAAAGTTGCTGGAAAAGTCTCTCCGCAATTTGTGCTCCCGCAGAGTGTGGTCATGGAGAAATGCCTGATGGATACGCCGTTTGATCTCGGCGTAATATACTTCGTTGAAACTTTCCTGTAAAGCCTGCTGATAGTTTGCGCAGAGTTCTACACTTAGGCGGGCATACTGCGAACTCTCGGTCTCTCCGCAATCTTCCAATTCCTGCAATGTCTTTTCCAATCGACTGCGTGCGTTAGCGACTTCCTCACGGAAAAGGCTTTTTTCGTGAGGGCTTTGCTGCTCATCCAGCCGCGCATAATATTCCCGCGTCAGATGTGCATAGACCAGAACGATTTCTGGATCCTGTTCCTGACAGAGGATGGCCTCTTCGGCGATCTCACTCCAGTAGCTGCGGTATGCAGAATAATCTGTTATGGTTTCACTCTGCTGTTCCGAAAGCATTCCGTGACCGTTTGGTCCGAACTGACGGATCAGATCCACCACGGCACAGATCTCGCAGCGGGTGCTGGCTGTTCGGATGATCCGCTTCAGGATCTCAACTTCTCGTTTTTTACGCAGCTCGGTATGACTCCCAAGCCGCTGTTCACAAAGCATACAGATGCAATTTTCCGCCTCCAGAGAACTGCGGAAGCGGACATAATACTCTTCGCCGAACCAATCGGTATTCTGCTGCTCGAAGTTGATTAGGGTGTCATTCTGCAAAATCCGAATGATCTCCAAAACCTCATCATCAACACGGATGCCCGCTTCATCCTCTTGCAAGAAGCGCAGAAGGAGAGACAAAGGAAGGCTAACGCCAAACTCACTTGCAAGAGCAATGTTTTCGTTGAGAATATAGATCTTTCTGGAAAGTTCCTGGAGCTTTTGCATTTTTCGGGAGGTCTCATCTGCGGGAGCATCCGTTTTCAGAGCCTCATTCTCCTCTTTCATCTCCTTCAAAAGCATCCGCAGCTTCATCTGGAAGGAAGATGCAATGCCCTCCTGCATGCGGATTTCCTGTGCTTTGAAAAAGCGCTCCACATAATCGTTTAAGCTCTGAGCCGTCTGTTCTTCTGCATGGATTTTTTCACGGCGGAACTGTGAAACAAGAAGATTCTCAAGGCTGCGATATTCTGCGTCAAACTCATATTTAAACATTTCTTCCAGCCAGAACAGCATACTGTTGCTCTGCAGCAGAGCAGGATTGCGCCTCTGCTTTTGCCGTAAAATTTCAAAGCGGTCGGCATAAGCGCCCCCAAGGGAGCACAAAGTTTTTTTCAGAAGGTTTTCTTCTTTGTCCTGAAGATTTTGTGACAGGGTGATGACATTGTCACCGGAGGAGGCTTTGTATACACTGCCTACGACCTGAACGTTTTGCGAGAATAACCGCTGCTGAAGTGCTTCGTAATCATTGACAGACTGTTTCAGACCATCGCCGTCCCAAACGATAAGTGTTTTATCTGACAGCCTTTCCTCCGAATGCTCAGAATTACACAGGCAGTTTTTCACGAATTTAAACAAGCGTTCTCCGGCACCGGGCAAAAGATCTCCCCGAATATAGATCACAGGATAGACTCTCCGGCTTGCAACCGTCAGTGCCAGGTTGGCAAGCATTGTGGATTTTCCGCTGTTGCTGGGACCTTCCAGAATAACAGGACGGCGCTTTCCTCCTGTCTCTTTCAGTGCTGTACACACACGGGTCTCCAGTTCCTGATCCAAGTTGCGCCGGATATAAAAAGGCGTCTGTCCGACCGGGGTTCGGAAAAGGTGCCAGCTGGGAAGCCCATCCTGAACCAGAAACGCAGAAAAACTCTGCGCACGATTGGAGAAAACAGGTGGGCCTTCATTGAGAATCGAATCATCAAGCAGACAAAGATTTCCACCATTGATTGCAGAAATATCTGCCCTTGGAATACGGATGGTGTGGGTTTGATTGCCATCGGCACGCAGTGTGAGCGATACATTCAGATCATTCGAAAAAACTTCGGCATCAGCTGATTCGTCCTGTGACTCCTGGAAGAACTCTGGCATATGACGCTGCAACTGTTCATAGAATCCCTCCGGTTCGGCGACCAAGATCTCTTGAGCAGCGAGATCAGAAGCGTATTCTTCCAGATGCCGCGGAGCGTGAAACCAGTAAATGCTCTTTGGACGCATTTCCGTTAAGGGCTCGAACAAATTTTCATCGGTCAGCCAGTCATTGCCCGAATCTAATCCATCGATCACAAGGACCCCCTGGTATTCCAGGTAGTCGCGGATCCAGCGAATACGGTCTTCGATCCGATGCGTAAAAACCTTTGAGGACGGATCATACGGTAAATGGTTCCGATCACCACATAGATTTACCCGATAGCGCCGATCCTTGTTCAGATATTTTCGATTTCCGTGCCGTTCATTCTGAGGAACATCTGTGCAGCCTCTGGCAGAAACAGGAATATCCACGAGAGAGCTGGTATAAAGCAAACTCCACCGTAAATTTACGACAGCCTTTACCGCAGAAAGGCCGGACTTTCCATGGCTGGCTGTTTCGATCTGAGCGTATAGATTTTCGGCGGCGGTTTTGGTTTTAGCGGCTTTTTCCCACAAGAGAGGATAATCCGGCACGGCACGAGGAAGTTCCAAATCAGGATAATCTTTTTGAACAAGTGTCTCCCAAACGGGATCCTGTTCTCCACCTAAGGTCAAGTAATTTTGCCCAAGGAGAAGAATGGACGGCCCGGTTTGAATCTGGTGATACAGAGAAACAAATTCTGAAAGCTTCATACTGTTGCTGTGTCTTTACCTGTTAGCAGGTGGAGACATTCTCCTTTCGTTTTTGAGTGGCGGAAAGCTGGAACGGATATGCTAAAACCAGTATACATCAAAACAGATATCAGTTCAACTTCTGTAAATGCGTTAAAAAATTAGACCCACAGGGTCATTTCCCTGCGGGTCTGCCTTCCCCGCCCCGGGAACGGTTCAGGGTGGGGTGGTGCTTCTCGATGGACTGTTGCTCGTGCTCCCGGCGGGTGTGCGATGTGGA
>OMDC01000647.1_pt1 | contig 14687 bp, 17 predicted proteins | sample 1674201 | NCBI WGS metagenome assembly OMDC01 (sample SAMEA103958152, study PRJEB25191) | human gut metagenome | biome: human-associated habitat [ENVO:00009003]; feature: intestine environment [ENVO:2100002]; material: feces | place: Germany | collected 2013/2015 | reverse complement strand
TGCCCGGCATATCGGGACTTTGCGGCAGGATCTCGCCGAACCGCCCGTCCTCGACGGTGAATGCGCCGCGGACAAAGCCCTGCGGCGTGAAAATTTCTGCATGTTTAAACAGCATCGGGAACCTCCGGCAGACTGGCCGCGGCCATCGACTGACCGACGCGGCGGAATTTCTCATCCGGCAGCATGACCTGCACCTTTTGGGCGAGCGCCGGGTATTCCTCCTGCAGGATCCTGCAGCATTCGCCCACGATCAGCTCGCCGCCCACGCCGGAGGCGACGCGGCCAAGCACGATCAGGTGCCGGATATCATATGTCATTTCATAGAGCGGCACCGTATGCGCCAGATACGCGCCGATGGTGCGGAAAATATCCTTTGCCCGCTCGTCGCCGCCCTCGGCCAGCGCCTGTACGGTCTTGAGCTTCTCCGCGGGGCTCAGCCCCTCGTCCAGCGCGATGCCGGCGGCGGGCGCGAGCTTGATGACGGCATCCTGCGAGAAATACTTGCAGCCCACGCCCCGGTCGCCGGACCATTCGTCGACGGCGGCCGTTTCGCTCAGATCGACCGGCGCGAACGCCAGCTCGTTGAACCAGCCGAGCAGATCGCCGTTGCGGTCAATGTACCCGGCCGCCTCACTCGTGCCCATGGCAAGGCCCATGACGCAGCCGTCCTGCAGGCTCATCGCGCCCGCGAGCGCGGTCACGTCGCCGTCGTTGGCGACGACGATCGGCACGTCGCCGATCTCTTTGGCCGCGCGGTCATAGATGGACTTGACCTGCTCGCGCTGCGCGCGCGGGATCTTCAGAAACAGCGAGGAGACCATCGGACTGTTGCCCACGAACGTCCCCGCGGACGAGACGCCGATGCCGTCGACCCGCGGCAGCTTGGAAGCGGCGGTCTTGAAGGCGCTGACGATGCCGTCATACTGGTAGCTGAGATCCTCTGAGGTCTTCGGGTGCCAGACGACCTCCTCGGAGTAGACGGTCTGCCCGTCGATCACGGCCGAGACCTTGCGGTCGGAGCCGCCGGCGTCAAAGCCGATGCGGCAGCCGTTGGTGTGGCCGCCGACACGGATGGGCTTTTCGTTCGGTTTGGGCAGGTGCGCCCAGTCGCAAATGACGATCTCGAACGGGACCTCAAACACGTCCTGCATGAAGCCCACGTCGAACGCACGCCGCCCGTCCGGGCAGTATTCCGCCTGCAGGCGCTTTGCCAGCGCATCGTCGCCGCAGAGCCAGACGCGAAGGCCGCCCGCGCTCCAAAGAAGCAGCTTCACGAAGCGCTCGATATAGCGGTAATTGGCCTCGGCAAAATCCTCGCCGCGCAGCTTCGTCTCAAACACGGAGACGGCCCCGTGGTCGCGCTCGACCGCGAGGGCAAACGGGCGCGACGCCTCTTTTTCATATTCCCTGCGCCAGACGCCGAAGGGGATGAACGCAGGGTCCAGCAGCGGCTGATTCTTGAGCGCTGCTTCGATCCCAAGATAGTGCATGTTGTTTCCTCTCAATCTTTTGTGTCCGGCCAGAGGCGTTCTTCGTAGACGCCTGCGGCCTTGAGCGCGCGGATCGCATCCTTGACGGAGGCCAGATCCTCGCGGTAGGTCACGCCGTGCCAGACCTCCTCGCAGGGCAGCACACGCACGCGGGCCGTGCCCGCCTGCAGCTGGGCGTTGACGGCGACGGGGAGATAGAACTCGCGCTTCAGCGGGTCCTGCGGCACATCCTCCGCAAAGAACGTCCCCAGCCGCTTCCAGAGCTCCGTGACCATCGGCTGGGTAAAGCCCCAGATGTTCATGGAGACGATGGTATCGCCCGGCAGGTCGATGAAGGTCTCGTTGTCCTCGGTGTAGACGGCGTGCTCGCCGCGCTGGTAGATCTTCGTGCGCTCGACGATGTCGACGAGCATCCCGTCCTGCACCTCACACACGCCGCGGGCGACGGAGCCGAACTTCGTCACGGTATTGCGCACACGGTAGCCGACCATGGCGTACTGGTGCGGATCCTCGTTCGTGCGGAGGAACTCATAGATCTCGCTGAAGGCCGTGCGGCCATAAAAATCGTCCGAATTGATGACCGCGAACGGCCCGTGCAGCACGTTCCGGCAGCAGGCGACGGCCTGCCCCGTGCCCCAGGGCTTGATCCGCCCCTCCGGGACCTCACAGCCCGCGGGGATATCCGTCAGCTCCTGATAGACGTACTCGACGTTGAAAAACCGCTCCATGCGGTCGCCGATCCGCTCGCGGAACAGCGCCTCATGCTCCCGCTTGATGATGAAGACCAGATCGCGGAAGCCCGCGCGGCGGGCGTCGTACATGGAAAAGTCAATGATGCTGTGACCCTCGTCGTCGACGGGCTCCATCTGCTTGAGCCCGCCGAAGCGGCTGCCCATCCCGGCGGCCATGATCACAAGCTTCGGTGCATCCTGATACATAAAACTGCCTCCTATCCTGCCATCCCGGCAGCTCATAAAAATTCGATCTTCTGTGCCTGTACATCCACCCGCGCCGGGACCCCGAGCGGCACGATGCAGCGCGGCAGCGCGTGGCCGACGTTCAGCCCGCACACGACCGGCAGCGCCGGATCATCGATCACCTGCCGCAGCAGCTGCTCATATTCCGCCTGCCATACGCCGTCCATCGGCCGCCCGACCAGCACGCCGCTGACCGCCGCGAACACCCCGGCGTCCTTCAGGTATTCCAGCGCCTTTTTGTATTTCGCGGGCGCCATCTGTTCCTCGCTCGACTCGAGCAGCAGGATCCTGCCCTGCCATTTCTCTTTTGCCGGGAACAGTCCGTATTTCCGGCAGATCTCCGGCATGTCCGCATAACGCGAGGGGTCAAACATGTCAAAGATGCTGTCGATGCAGCCGCCGAGGATCTCGCCGGAGAACTGCCCGCTGCCCTGCAGCAGGCGGAAGCCGCCGAGTTTCTTTGCCGCGAGCGGCGTGCCGAGCTGCGATTCGCCAAAGTTCTTCCGGCTCTCGTACACGGTATCGCTCGGCCGGATGCAGCGGATGCGGCCGGTCGTCAGCAGCTCCTCAAAATACTGCCGGGTGTAGGGCAGCATCGTCCGGTCCAGCTCGCAGACGTCCGGGAGGAACGCCTGCCCGTAAAACGTCGGCAGCCCGACTTTGCGGAGCATGAAATGGTCGATCGTGGTGTCGGAAAAACCGAGGAAGGGCTTCTGCGTCACGGCCCGCTGCAGTTCACCGGTTTCAAACAGATACGGCGCGAGCCGGTAGGTATCGTCGCCGCCGATGGCGCAGAGAATCAGATCGATCTCCGGGTCCCGGAACGCCTGCAGCAGATCCTCCGCCCGCCATTCCGGATGTGCACGCAGCGCCTCGAGCCCCGCGCGGGCATGGGGCAGGAACCGGACCTGCAGGCCGTAGTCCTGCAGGCGCGCAAGGCCGAGCCGGACCTCATGCTGCACAAACGGCTCGCCCAGGATCCCGCTCGACAAGCTGACGATCCCGACCGTCCGGATCATACGCTGTCCCTCCCCTGCATACTCTTATTGTATATGGTATCGATTCCGCGGCCCGTTTGCAAGCCTTTTCTGCGCACTTCCCGGAAAATACCCGGAAATTTCGCCGCATCCGGAATGCTTGCAGATTTCCAGCTCCCGTGGTACAATGCATTTACCAAAAATGAAATGAGGTGAGGACACGAATCTGTCTGCGCTGATCGCCGGGGCCAGCCCGGTCGCCGGTGTGATCATCTCTGTCGCGCTGATGCTGTTTTCCGGCTTTCTGATGACGCGGCTGACCAAGCTCGCGCGGCTGCCGAACGTCACGGCGTATATCCTGGCCGGGATCCTCATCGGCCCCTATGTTCTGAACCTCGTGCCGCAGCGGATCATCGACGGCACGGATTTTCTTTCTGATATCGCGCTGGCCTTCATCGCGTTCTCCACGGGCGAGTTCTTCAAGCTCGACATCCTGAAGAGAAACGGCATGAAGGTCGTATGGATCACGATTCTGGAGGCCGTTCTGGCCTCAGTCTTTATTTTTATCCTGACGTATTTCGTGCTCCGGCTCGATCTGGCATTCTCGATCGTGCTGGCTGCGCTCGCCTCGGCCACGGCCCCGGCCTCCACGATGATGACCATCCGGCAGACGGGCGCGAAGGGCGATTTTGTCGATACCCTCCTGCAGGTCGTGGCACTGGATGATGTGGTGGGGCTGGTCCTCTATTCGGTCGCCATCTCCATCGCGCTGGCTTCTTTAAGCGGTGCGAGCGGATTCTCATTCGAAACGCTCGGCAAGCCAGTGGTGCTGAATCTGCTGGTCGTCGGGCTCGGCAGCCTCTTTGGGCTTTTTATGAAGCTTCTGATGCCGCAGAAGCGTTCAAAAGACAATAAGCTCATCATCTCCGTGGCGCTTTTGTTCGCGTTCTGCGGCGTGTGCGCGCTGCTGGACCTGTCTCCCCTGCTCGGCTGCATGATGATGGGCACGGTCTATACCAACATCGCGGACGACGACAAGCTCTTCAAGCAGCTCAACTATTTCAGCCCCCCGATCCTGCTTCTGTTCTTCGTGCGCTCCGGCATGTCGTTCCAGCTCGATGCGCTGGTCTCCTCGTCCGGGAATCTCGACGGCGTGCCGCTGCTGGTGATCGGCGTGAGCTATTTCCTCGTGCGCATCCTCGGCAAATACGCGGGCGCGTGGCTCGGCTGCCGGCTGGTGAAAAAGGACCGGCTGGTGCGCAACTATCTGGGCCTTGCCCTCATCCCGCAGGCGGGCGTGGCCATCGGCCTCGCGGCCCTCGGCGCCCGGACGCTCGGCGGCACGATGGGCAGCGATCTGCAGACCATCATCCTCGCCTCGAGCGTCCTGTATGAGCTCATCGGCCCCGGCTGCGCGAAGCTGGCGCTGTACTTATCCAGATCGTATTCCACCAAGCTCGAGGACGTCGCCGTCGTGGCGGAGGTCACCGAGACCGGCGAACAAAAATCCGACGTACAGCTGCTCATCGAGCGCATCCGGAAGATCCAGTCGGAGCTTCCGCCGCTGGAGAGCGACGTGTCGGAGGAAGAGGCCGCCTTTACCGAGGCCGCCGAAGAGCAGCTGGCCCAGACGCAGGCCCAGCGGCGGTATTTCTATCTCAGGAGGTAACAGAGCATGAAAACAGACTGGATCGCCGGGCTTCTCGGCCCGTGGAGCGCGGAGCTGACGCTCGGCTCCATCTTTCTGCGGCTGGCCATCAGCATGGTCCTCGCCGCCATCATCGGCTGCGAGCGCTCGAGCAAGCGGCACTCGGCCGGTCTTCGCACCTTCATCCTTGTGAGCCTCGCGGGCACGGCCACGATGCTCATCGACCAGTATCTCATGGACGTTCTGCCCATCACGATCCCGCTCCTCTCCGCGGCCGCCGTCATCGGCATGACGACCATCAGCGGCAACTCCATCCTCTTCAGCTCCAAAAACCAGATCAAGGGCCTGACGACTTCGGTCGGTCTCTGGTGCTGTGGGATCGTGGGGCTGGCGCTCGGCGCGGGGCTCTATACGCTGGCGCTGGTGCTGTTTTTCGCGCTGCTGTGCAGCATGTCCGGCCTGCCCGCGCTCGAGACGCACCTGAAAGACCGCTCGAACCACTTTGAGGTCCATCTGGAGCTCAAAAACAAGTCCGACCTGCCGGACTTCGTCTCGACCGTCCGCGCCCTCGGCATACGCATCGACGATATCGAGTCGAACCCCGCGTACTTGAATTCCGGCCTCAGCGTCTTCACCGTCTCCTTCACCGTGGCCAGCGCCGAGCTCAAGCAGTACAAAAAGCACGGCGAGATCATCGAAGCCCTCAAATCCCTCGACTATGTCTACTACATCGAAGAGATGAACTGACGCCCCAGAAACCCACAGTGCCTGCCCCATGGGCAGGCACTGATTTTTTCATCTTTCTGCCCGTTCTCTGTCCTTCTTCTCCGGACTTTTGTCCGTGGGTGGGATTGTTTTTTGCCGCTGGCTGTGATACACTGATACAGCCGCGCGCAGCGCGGCAGAAGAGAGGAGACAACCATGAACCACGCAGAACACAAAAGAAGTACGTTTTCCGGAAAGATCGGCTTTGTGCTCTCGGCCGCCGGCGCGTCCGTCGGCCTCGGCAACATCTGGCGCTTTCCGTATCTGGCCGCCAAATACGGCGGCGGTATTTTCCTGCTCGTCTACATCATTCTGGCCATGACGTTCGGCTATACCATGATCGTAGCAGAGACCTCGCTCGGCCGCATGACCGGCAAGAGCCCGGTCGGCGCGTTCGGTGCCTTCGGCAGCTCCGGCTGGCTGAAATTCGGCGGCTGGATCAACGCGATCATCCCCATCCTCATCGTGCCGTATTACTCGGTCATCGGCGGCTGGGTCGTCAAATACCTGGCCGAGTACGTCCTCGGCCACGGCAGCCAGCTCGCGGCTGACGGCTATTTCGGCTCGTTCATCTCGAACGGCGTGTCCACGGAGCTCTGCTTCGTCATTTTTGCGGTGCTGACGCTGGCGGTCATCTTCGCGGGCGTGGAAAACGGCATCGAGCGCGTATCCAAGTTCATGATGCCGGTGCTGGTCGTGCTGTCGATCATCATCGCCGTCTATTCCGTGACGCGCCCGGGCGCGCTGGCGGGCGTCAAATACTTCCTCGTGCCGGACATCGAGCATTTCTCGTGGATGACCGTCGTGGCCGCCATGGGGCAGATGTTCTACTCGCTGTCCATCGCCATGGGCATCCTGATCACCTTCGGCTCCTACATGAAAAAAGACATCTCCATTGAGGGCTCTACCCGCAACGTCGAGGTCTTCGATACGGCCATTGCCATCATGGCGGGCCTGATGATCATCCCGGCGGTCTTCGCCTTCTCCGGCGGCGACCCGGCGGCGCTGAATGCCGGCCCGTCACTGATGTTCATCACCATCCCCAAGGTCTTCGACTCCATGGGCCTCGGCACGGCCATCGGCATTCTGTTCTTCGTCCTCGTGCTCTTCGCCGCGCTGACCAGCTCGATCGCGCTGACAGAAAGCGCCGTCTCGACCTTCCAGGACGAGCTCGGCTGGGGCCGGAAGAAGTCCACGGCCGTTGTCGGCGTCGTCATGCTGGCGCTCGGCACGCTCTCGTCGCTCGGCTACGGCCCGCTGGCAGGCGTGACGATCATCGGGATGCAGTTCCTTGATTTCTTCGATTTCCTGACGAATTCCGTCATGATGCCCATCGCGGCCATCGCCATCTGCCTGCTGGTCTCCCGCGTCGTCGGCGTCGGCCGGATCGAGCAGGAGGTCCTGCTTGGCGAGTCCACGTTCCGCCGCAAGAAGGTCTTCAACACCATGATCCGCTTCCTCTGCCCCTTCTTCGCCGCCATCATCCTCCTGAGCTCCGTCGCCAACGCCCTCGGCTGGATCTCGATGTGATAACAACCCCCGGTGCCGTTCCGCTGTGAACAGCACCGGGGGTTTCCGTCTGTGGCTTCAAAGGTCATCCACACCGGTGTGGATGCGGCGGAGGAGGTGTTCGGTCATGCCTTGGCGGAGGGTGCAGAGCTGGTGGAAATATCCTGATCGTGATAGTAAAAGGATTTGCGGTTGATCCCGCAGTCCTCGGTGATCATCCGGACGGTGATATCGCGCAGCGGATAGGTATCCAGCAGCTTCAGGAAGCTCGCCTGGATGGCCTGCTTTGTAAAACCGGACATGGCAGTTCTCCTGTAGATGGTGCCTCTATGATACCATAGCCCCGCCAAAACCGCAACCGCGGGGCGCGCGCGCATCCTTCCGACGCGAATTGCGGAAAAAGCGGCGCGTTCTGCACTTCCGGACGGCGTGATCTTCCGCTAAAATGGCGCCATCCGACAAAGCGCAGGAGGGTTTTCATCATGGCAAAAACAGCATTGGTCACAGGCGCGTCCAGCGGCATCGCCGGATGGTCGCGCAGGAGCTCAAATCGGCAGGATTCAAGGTCTACGCCGCCGCGCGGCGAGTCGACCGCATGGCGGATCTGGAGAAGGACGGCATCACGCCGGCGGCGCTTGATCTGACAAGGGACGGATCTATTGCAGCGTGCGTGAACACCATCCTTTCCAAGGAAAAAAGCATTGACGTGCTGGTGAACAACGCCGGGTATGGCTCTTACGGCGCGATCGAGGATGTGCCGCTGGAGGAGGGCCGCCGTCAGTTTGAGGTCAACCTATTCGGCACGGCACGGCTCATCCGGCTTGTCACCCCGGCAATGCGGGAGCAGCACTACGAGAAAATCGTCAACATCTCCTCGATGGGCGGGAAGATCTGGACGAAGTTCGGCGGCTGGTATCACGCGACGAAGTACGCTGTGGAGGGCCTGTCTGACTGTCTGCGGATGGAGCTGCAGCCGTTCGGCATCGATGTCGTCGTGGTGGAGCCGGGCGGGATCAAGACCGATTGGGGCCTTATCGCCGCGGAAAATCTGAAAAAGAGGCCAGAAGAAGGGCTTCGCATGACAAATTTTCTGATTGGCAGAGCTTACCGGGACTATCTCTCCGCTATGGGCTTCTGCGTGGAGCAGGTCCTGAAAAAGGCCGGGCTGCCGGAGGATCTGTTCGCGCGGCAGGCGCCGTGCCTGGGCGCGGAGGAATACTTCCGCTTCCTGCAGGCCATCGAGGCGCTCTCCCCGGACAAGGACGCGCCGGTCCGGCTGGCGTTTTCCGCGTGGACGGGCGCGTCCGTCAGCAAAAGCCGTCAGCCGGGTGTCTGACGGCTTTGCCGTTCGTCGGGTCGGTACCCTCAATCAGGCTTTTGGGCGGTGAGGCAGAGCCAGCGGGAGGTCTTATGGATCTGGATCCTGCGGAAGCCAGCTTGCTCCAGCAGCCGCTGCAGCTCGGCGGCGGGGTAGATCCGCATGCCGGCGATCTTTTTTGTCCACGCCTCGTCCCCGGGCGCGTCGCCGCTGCATTCGTTGCAGATGAGAAGCGTGCCGCCGGGGCGCAGCACGCGGCGGATCTCGCGGAAGCTTTTTGGCAGGTCCGGCCAGAAATAGACCGTCTCAAACGCCGTGACGGCGTCGAACCAGTCCGCGGCAAAGATCAGCTCGTCCACGCTCCCCTGCCATACAGCGCAGCGGCCGTCCGCGATGGCGCTGCGGTTGACGCGCCGCGCCGTCGTGACGCTCACGTCAGAAATATCAACGCCCTTGACGATGCCCTGCGGGCATTTTTTCAGGAGCGTGCGGATGTTTGCCCCGCCGCCGCAGCCGCAGTCGAGGACCTTTGCGTCCGCAGAAAGCGGCAGGAACCGCAGGCCCCAGCGCGCCAGCGCGCGGTGGCCGACGTTCATCATGCGGACCATGAGCTTGCCGCCCAGCCCGGCCGGGCTGCGGGTATTTTCCAAAAATGACATGGGTATGCCTCCTTCCGGTAAAAAAGAACTGGAACCCCTGCACCTACCGGAGCTTCAGGCAGAAGTCGCAGCAGTCGTCGCCGCGGCCGAGGGTTTTGGTGCGGTGCCAGAGAAGGTCGGGGTGCAGGTCGTTGTAGGTGATATCGTCGCTGTCGCAGAAGCAGGGACAAAGCTCCGGGCAGCCGTAGTGCACGCAGGCGTCGTGATAGGGGCATTTTATCATGTCGATAGCATCCGGCGCGCCGAAGGGATAGATCTTCATGCTTTGGCACCTCCGCATTCGGGCTGTTCCTCTTCGCCGGTCCCCTGCAGGATAGCGATGCGGTTGGAGATGTTCCGGATCAGCGGGAGCTTATCGAGCAGCCGGTAGACGGGCACGAAGGCCGCCATGCCTTCGGTCAGGCAGTGCTCGCCCGCGAGCCGGAAGCCTGGCAGCAGGGCGGCGAGCGCCCGGCCGTCCTTGACGCCCCAGGTGAATTTCGCCTTGCTGCCCTCGATCGATTTTTCCTTGAAGCGTTTGACGACCATGGGGTTCATCGTCTCGGTGAACACCGTGGCCGCGGGGAAGCGCCCGGCGATCACGGCGAAGATGCGCTGCACGTCCGCCTGCGTCAGGTACATGGTCAGGCCCTCGATGATGACGAGCGCCGGGCCGGACGGCTCTTTGACCTCTGAGCCCCAATCGTCCATGGCAGACATGGCGAGCTGCGAGATGCTGCCGCTCTCCGGCAGGAGCGCTTCGCGCACCGCGATGGTCTCGGGCAGGTTGAGGTTATACCAGTGGGCGTAGCCCTGCATCCGGTAGCAGCGGGTATCGAGCCCGCAGGCGAGATTCATGACGGTCGCGCCGGGATGCGCCGCCAGGTATTCCCCCACCAGCCGGTCGAGCACGATGGTGCGGGCGATGACGCCGCTGTGCATGGCGGCGTCCTTGTCGGCGAGGGAAAAATCGTAGTCCAGACGGCCGATGATCTCCTCGGCCTTCAGATCGCGGATCGCGCCGCGCCCGCGGCTCTCCTTGGCCCGGGCGTAGACGGTCTGCAGCATGGTCTCCGGCACGCCGGAGAGGGTGATGGTTTCTGCCATATCAGTTCTCCTCCCGTTTGATCTGCCGGCCCGCCCAGATCGCGTTGGCCAGCATCAGCATGCCGCCAAGCATCCCGAGCAGGCAGTCGCGGCGGTAGCGCCGCAGGCTCAGCTGTTCGTTCATACGTTCCGCTCCTCTCCCTTCCGGCAGATGAACCACGCGATGCTCCGGACATTGCCGAGCTGCACCGTGCTGTACATCCGGTTCAGCCTTTCCCGCAGGCTGTCCACCGTCTCATAGGGCGGGGGAAAGAATTTCATCGGTTCATATGCGCGCCGGATGAGCCGGTCTGTCCGCCGGCACGCGCCCGACACGTAAAAGCAGCCGCAGAGCGTTCCGCCGGGGCGCAGCACCCGGAAGGTCTCGCGGTAGGCCGCCTCCTTGTCGGGGAAGGCGTGGAAGCCATTGAGCGAGAGTACCGCGTCAAAGCTGCCGTCCTCGAACGGGAGCGCGCCCACATCCCCCTGCCGGAACGAGACGTTCTGCACTCCCAGCCGGTCCGCTTTTTCCTTCGCCTGCGCCATCATGTCCGGCGAGTAATCGAAGCAGGTGACCTCTGCCTTGGGCAGCGTCTGATAGAACGGCATGGTGAGGATGCCCGTCCCGACCGGGACCTCCAGCAGCCGCCCGGAAAAATCCTCCGGGATGCCGGACGGGGCTTTTTCCTGATACTCGCTGCACATCTGCTTGTCCATATCCCAGACCAGACGGCACACCAGCCTGCCCGGCAGCGTGGAGCAGGTCATCATGCCGTCGTATCCGTTTCCTCCTGTGTCTTCATTTTCCCGCTGTTTTGGCCCCTGCGGCAGCCGCTGTTTCTCAGTTAGATATTTCTAACCAGCGCGGCACAAAAAAGCCCCCGCAGGCCTGCCCCGCTCCGGACCGTTTTTTCAAGGGTATTCTAGCACCGCCGCACGCACTTTTCAAGACGGAAAGCGCCCGATCCGCGCCAAAATTTAAAGAAAATCGCCGCAAACCGGGCAGCGCCCGCCCGGGGAGCCGGGCGGGCGCTGCGTCTGTTATGCCAGGTAGATCGTATCGAGCAGGCGGATCGCGGAAGGGGTCCGGAAGACGCGTTCGCGCGCAGCTTCGATGGCGGGGCGGGCGCAGGCGCCCTCATCCGCGTTGACGAGGAAATCCGCCTCGAGCAGGATCCGGTGGTCCGGGCCGTCCACGTTCGTATCGGTATGGTGGTGCGCAGCCAGCCAGCTGATGCGGTCCACGTCCGCGCGGCTGACGGGCAGATCGGCAAAGAACGCCTCCACCAGCGGCGGGCTCTCCAGCTCCTGATGCTTGCCGTTGGTATCGCCGTATTTCTCCCGGCACAGCGGGCAGGCGATGTCATGCACCACGGCGGCCAGCTCCAGCACCTCCTGCGTGTGCCCGTCCAGCCCTTCCAGCTCGCCGATGGTCTTCGCCATGGCCCAGACCTTGAGGAAATGGGCAATATCGTGCCTGTTTCCGTGGTAAAATTCAATCATTTTCCGGGTCGCGGCCGCAACGTTTTTCATCTTGTTCCCTCCTGTCAAAGTGCCGTGCCGGTCTTCGGCACGAAAAAGCGGTGCATGTCCGCATGCTCCAGCTCCAGCAGCTTCACCTTCCGCGCGATCCCGCCGCCGTAGCCGGTCAGGCTGCCGTTCGTGCCGACGACGCGGTGGCACGGGATCATCAGCGAGATCGGGTTGTGCCCCACCGCGCCGCCGACGGCCTGCGCGGACATGTTCGCAAGCCCCTGCCGCTTTGCGACCTCGGCGGCGATCTGGCCGTAGGTCATAGTGCTTCCGTAGGGGATCGTCAGCATGATCTCGCAGACCTGCCTGCGGAAGGGGGTGGAGTCATACCGCAGGGGCGGCAGGTGATCCGGCGCGCGGCCGGAGAAATAAACGTCCAGCCAGCGTCGGGCCTCCTGAAACAGCGGCCGCTCCTGCCGCTCGGTCTGCCTGGGCAGGATGCTGCCGAAATACCGCTGTCCGTTGAACCAGAGGCCGATGATGGCCTCCTCGTCGCACGCCAGCGTGATCGTGCCGAGGGGGGAGAGGTATTCTGTGGTGTAGACCATGTCAGTGCACCTCCCGTTTGCTTTTCGGCTTGTAGTCCTTCAGCTCCGGGATCGCGCCGCCGGAGACGGCCCAGAGGTAGAGGCTGGCCACGCTGCCGTATGGGCTGTAGCGGCGGCGGTATTTTTCAAACAGCCGGCGGTCGATCGCGCGGTGGTGGTAGACCATGCGCAGGCCGCGCTGGATGGCAAGATCGTCGTAGCTCAGGATATCCGGGCGCTGCAGGCAGAACAGCAGGATCATCTCCGCCGTCCAGACGCCGATGCCCTTGAGGCTGCTGAGCGCCCGGATGGCGTCTGCGTCGCGCATGTGCGCCACGGTGTCCAGATCAAATGCGCCGGTGTGGACCTTTTCGGCGAAGTCCGTGATGTATTCCGCCTTGCGGAAGGTCATGCCGAGCGACTGCAGCTCTGGCACGCCCGCAGCTAAGATCGTTTCCGCGCTGACTGCCCCCAGCGCATCCTGCATCCGCTGCCAGATGGTCGCCTGGGCCTTCATGGAGATCTGCTGACCGATGATGTGGTGGATGACGGAAGAAAACAGGTCCGGATCCACCGCGCGGTCGACGTGCCCGATGCGGTCGATGACCTCGCCGAGCCGCTTGTCCTTTTTCCGCAGCCAGGCAAGCTCCGTCTCTCCATATGCAAAAACCATAGCTGTCACCCCTTACAGATTTTTCAGGATCAGCGAAATGCCGGACAGCACCAGCAGGATGGACGTGATCTTTTTGACGAGCGATTCATTCATGCGGCTGCTGCACTTCATGCCGAGGAACAGCCCTGCGAGCGCGAACGGGAGCAGCAGCAGGGCTGTTTTCAGGGTATCGAATGTCAGCAGGCCCAATGCGCTGTAAAGCACGATGCGGAACGTGTTGTCCACGATAAACACCGCGCTGATATTTGCCTTGAACGAACCGCCGTCCTCGGTCACGCGGCTGACATAGGCGGCCAGCAGCGCGCCCACGCCGAACAGACCGCACAGCACGCCCGCCGTCACGCCAATGATCGCCAGCACGATTTTAGAGGAGCGCAGACGCTTTTTGCTGTACTCCCGCGAAAACATTTCCGCGCCCAAGGCCGCTACGACCACGCCGAACAGCACCTTGACGGCTCTGGCGTCCACATGCTTGAGCAAAAACGCGCCGGGGATGCTCCCCGCCAGCACCAGCGCCGCCAGCGGAAGATAGACCTTCGGGTCAAGACGCTTCCGGTTCTTCCAGGTCAGGATCAGGTTGGTCGGGTAGCCCAGCAGCAGGTCGATCGGAGAAATATTGGCGTTGGCTACGCCGAAGCTCAGGATCGACGTAAACACCAGCGTATTGGCAAAGCCGCACAGGCCCTTGATAAAATAAGCGGCCACCGCCGCGAGGATCCATAAGTACATGATCGCTGCCCCTCTGTTTTTTCACATTGTATCATGCTTTTCTGTGAAATGCTTTGCAAAAACGGAAATCCAATTCGATAGAAAAACCATATCGCCGCTTTCCTTTGTATTATAGCGCAGCGGCGCGGGCATTGCTATCTCAAATATGCAGAGCTCCGCCGGGGCGCAGCGGTTTGACTTTCGGGCGGGCGTCTGCTATACTGTGATTAAAGATATTTAACCAGGAGAGGGAGGCAATGGTCATGGAAGCCTTCTATGGGATCCTGATCCCGTTTCTCGGCACGTCCCTGGGGGCGGCGTGCGTGTTCTTTCTGAGGAAGACGCTCAGCGACGCGGTGCAGCGCGCCCTGACCGGCTTTGCCGCGGGCGTGATGGTGGCGGCGAGCGTGTGGAGCCTGCTGATCCCGGCCATTGCGCAGTCGGCGGCGCTGGGCCGGTGGTCGTTTCTCCCGGCGGCGCTGGGGTTCTGGGTCGGCATTTTGTTTTTGCTGGCGCTGGACCACATCATCCCGCATCTGCACGCGAAAAGCGGGCAGGCCGAGGGGCCGAAGAGCCGCCTGCAGCGCACGACGATGATGGTGCTGGCCGTGACGCTCCACAACATCCCGGAGGGCATGGCGGTCGGCGTGGTGTACGCGGGATATCTATCCGGGCAGGCGCAGATCACGGCGGCGGGCGCGCTGGCGCTCTCGCTCGGCATTGCCATCCAGAACTTCCCGGAGGGCGCGATCATCTCCCTGCCGCTGCGCGCGGAGGGGATGAAAAAATCCAGAGCGTTTCTGGACGGCGTGCTCTCCGGCGTGGTGGAGCCCATCGG
>OMDC01000645.1_pt1 | contig 14712 bp, 9 predicted proteins | sample 1674201 | NCBI WGS metagenome assembly OMDC01 (sample SAMEA103958152, study PRJEB25191) | human gut metagenome | biome: human-associated habitat [ENVO:00009003]; feature: intestine environment [ENVO:2100002]; material: feces | place: Germany | collected 2013/2015 | reverse complement strand
GAGCACTTAATGTGCTCTCCGTGCGAGCAGGACTGTCCGAGCAGGCAACCTTATGCCGCGCGGGCGGCCCGGGACCAACCAGCTTCAAACCGCAGCTACGACAGCACGACGCCGCCGAGCCAGCCCCAACGCACACCCGAACCGCCGCCAAAGAAGCTGATAAACGAGTCGAGCGATTTAGACGTGATAGCGCCCTGGTTGCTCATGACGATACCGCCGCCAACATAGATGCCGACATGACCATATAGTCGGCCCGCGATACCCGTCGTGGGATGCGAGGAATCGGCAACGATCATGCCAACCTTTAGCGCCGAACGGTCGGCGCTATAGCACCACGCGTTAAACATGTCGCACGCGTTACCACCAAAGTAGCCCACTCCTGCGTTGCGGAAGACGTTGGTAACCCAAGCGGCGCACCAGCCCAAACCGGGCGAGGGGGTGGAGTAGCACGCATTAACCACGGCCTGCTGCTTGCCCGTACCCACATTTTGCTGCGGCGCACCAGAGGCATAGGAACCGCCGCTCGAGGTCGAGTTGTTCTTGTTCGAAGCGGCTGCGACAGCGGCGGCCTCCTGAGCCTTCCTCGCCGCCTCCTCGGCCTGCGTGGCCGCGAGGACCTCGGCATCACGCTGAGCCATGAGCTCCTTGACGTCGTCGGAAAGACCGCTCAGCACGGCCTGGACTTCTTGCTGTTTGGCCTGCATGTCCTGCATCTGAGCAGTCTGCTGGTCCTTGAGCTTCTCCAAGTCGGCCTTCTGTGACTCGAGCTCGGTCTTTTGCGCATCGAGCTCTTCCTGGATGGTCTGGATATCCTCGATGGCGTCACGGTCGCTCTTGTTGATCTTCTCAACATAGTGCGCATTGGCGACGAGTTCCTCAAACGAACCCGAGGCGAGCAGCAGCGACAGGACGTTGGTGCCGCCCGACTTATAGCTGGCGGAAACGCGATCGGAAAGATCGTCGCGCTTCTTTTTGAGCTCGGCCTTCTTTTCTTCAATCTGCGCCTGCGTGTCATCGATCTGGCCCTGTACGCCCTCGATATCGCTGAGAGTCTGGGCGTTCTTGTTGGCCAGTGCCGCGTATTCGCCCGCAATGCTATCGAGCTGGGCCTGGACCTCGTCGAGCTGAGCCTGGGCGGCATTCAGTTTATCGGTGGTTTCTTTGGAAGCCTCCGCCGCATGGGCGCGAGCGGGCAGGCCAAAAAGAACTGCCGCAGAAGCGGCGCCAAACAGGGCCTTGAGGGCAGTGCGGCGCGAGAGCTCCTGGGAAAGGATGGAATCGCTGTTTGGTGACATATGTACTCCGTTACATGTTTATTTATATGTCGCTCAACTCATACATATTAGCGTACATATGGCGCGTCCCAACGATTTCCACGAACGGCAGGAAACTGCAAGGTCAGCGGCTCGTAAGCAAATGCCAAAGATCAGGTTATGCGTACGCAAGCTCTTCTATGAGTACGTTAGCACGATCCTTTGCTTTTCCTACAGCGCACGATTTGGGCGTCCCTGCCTGCGCTATACTCCCCTGAAGAAGTGTTCCTGATTCGATAGGAGACTACATGTCCAAAGCACTCGACCCCAAAGACACCTGCGTCCTCGTAACCGGTGGCGCCGGCTTTATCGGCTCGCACACCGTCGTTCAGCTGCTCGAGGGCGGCTACCAGGTCGTCATCGTCGACGATCTCTCCAATTCCAGCGCTGTCGCCGTTGACCGCGTCAAGACCATCGTGGGCGAAGAGGCTGCCAAAAACCTCACCTTCTACGAGGCTAATGTGCTCGACCGTGAGGCCATGAACAAGATCTTCGACACTCACCAGATCGACCGCGTCATCCACTTCGCCGGCTTTAAGGCCGTCGGCGAGTCGGTGAGCAAGCCCGTCGAGTACTATCACAACAACATCGAGAACACCCTGGTGCTCATCGACGTCATGCGCAACCATGGCTGCAAGTCCATCATCTTCTCGAGCTCCTCGACCGTCTACGGCGACCCGGACAACCCGCCCGTCACCGAGGAAGACCCCAAGAAGCCCGCGACCAACCCCTATGGCTGGACCAAGTGGATGATTGAGCAGATCCTTATGGACGTACACACCGCCGACCCCGAGTGGGACGTCGTGCTGCTCCGTTACTTCAACCCCATTGGCGCCCATCCGTCGGGCCTGATCGGCGAGGACCCCAAGGGCATCCCCAACAACCTGGTGCCCTATGTCGCCCAGGTTGCCGTGGGCAAGCTCGAGGCCGTTCAGGTCTTTGGCAACGACTACCCCACCCCCGACGGCACCGGCGTGCGCGACTACATCCACGTGTGCGATCTGGCCTCTGGTCACGTTGCCGCCCTTAACTGGATGAACGGCAAGACCGGCGTCGAGATCTTTAACCTGGGCACTGGCACCGGCACCTCGGTGCTCGAGGTCGTCGCCGCCTTCTCCAAGGCCTGCGGCAAGGAGCTGCCCTACGTGATCCGCGAGCGCCGCGCCGGCGACATCGCTGCCAACTGGTGCGATGCCTCCAAGGCCGAGCGCATGATGGGCTGGAAGGCCCAGTACGACATCGCGGACATGTGCCGCGATAGCTGGAACTGGCAGAGCCACAACCCCAACGGCTTCGCCGACGCCGAGTAGCAAAAAACTACATACCGCTCTTGCCCCGATCTCACATTGTGAGGTCGGGGCTTTTTCATGGCATGTAACCATTCGCCGAAAATCGACCAACTTTTTTATCTTGCCTGTACATGTTTAAACAACATGTTTTACAATAAGCGTATCGAATCAGAACATCGGAGGCGGACTGCACACCCATCGGCAGGCCGACCCCACAACAAGAAGGTTGGTGAGCGCATTCATGGAGCGTGCAAGCGGCGTCCTCATGCCCGTCTCATCTCTGCCCGGACCATACGGAATCGGCGGCTTTGGCTGGAATGCCTACGACTTCGTCGATTTTCTCGCCTCGTGCAAACAACATTACTGGCAGATTCTGCCCCTTACGACGACCAGCTATGGCGATTCGCCCTATCAGTCGTTCTCGGCCCGCGCAGGCAACCCCAACTTTATCGACTTTGCCGAGCTTATCGAGGCCGGCTATCTGGAGCAGCACGATATCGACGGCGTGTACCTGGGCTCCGATCCCAGCAATGTCGACTACGGTGCTATCTTTGGCGGCCGCCGTCAGATTCTCGACCGAGCCGCTGAGCGCTTTGCTGCCGACAAGCCGGCCGATTTTGATGACTTTATCCAAGCCAACGAGGACTGGCTCATCCCCTACTGCGAGTTCATGACCGTCAAAGAGGAGTGCGGGCTCAAGGCCTTCTGGGAGTGGCCCGAGGAGCTCCGCCGCCGCGGCGAGGCATCCAGCAAGATCTGCGCCGCCCATCCCGAGCGTATGCTCTACCACCAGATGACGCAGTACTTCTTCGATCGCCAGTGGAGCCGCCTCAAGGCCTATGCCAACGAGCGCGACATTCTCATCATCGGAGATTTGCCCATCTATGTCTCGCGTGACTCCGTCGAGATGTGGGCGACACCTGAGCTCTTTAAGATCGACGCCGCCGGCAATCCCGTGAGCGTCGCCGGCACGCCGCCCGACCAGTTCTCGGCCACCGGCCAGTACTGGGGCAACCCCATCTACGACTGGGACGCCATGGAGTCCGACGGTTTCTCCTGGTGGGAGGGCCGCATTCGCGCCGCACTCGACATGTACGACGTCATCCGTCTGGATCACTTCCGCGGCTTCGAAGCCTATTGGGAGGTGCCGTTCTCCTCGCCCGATTCGTCCTACGGTTCGTGGACGCAGGGTCCCGGCCTCAAGTTCTTCAAGACGCTCGAGGAAAAGCTCGGCACGCTGCCCATCATCGCCGAGGACCTGGGCTTCCTCACCCCCGGCGTCATCGACATGCGCGACAACTCGGGCTTCCCCGGCATGAAGATCCTGCAGTTTGCCTTTGAGGGCACCAACTCGTACTACCTGCCGCATAACTACATCGCCAACACCGTCGCCTATGTGGGCACCCACGACAACGAAACGGCGCGCGGTTGGTTTGAGGGAACGGCCACCCCGCGTCAGCGCGAGCAGGCAGCCCTGTACACCCATCAGCAGGCCGGCGAACCCATGGCAGATGCACTCAATCGCACCATCGCCGCCAGCGTGAGCGACACGTGCATCTACACCATGCAGGACCTGCTCAACTTGGGCAACGAGGCGCGCATCAACACCCCTGCCACGCTGGGCGGCAACTGGACCTGGCGCATGCTCGACGGCGCCATCACCCGCGAGCTCGAGCACAAACTCACCGACTGGACCGAGACCTACTTCCGCATCCCGTCGGAAGCCGAAATCGAGCTTCCTCAATAGGAGCTACCGCGCCCGACCCCACCCCACCGTGCGGACGCGACCGCTTTTCCCGCGCGAGGCCACCCCAATCCCCTCGCGCGGGCTTCTTTTGAATTTCTGACATGTCGTCAACTCACCACAGGAGGAAACATGCCCCGTATCGATCTTGCGGATCTTGCCGAGCAGTCCTTTGGAACTTCGCTCGAGCAACTCGATGACCGCCGCATTTACAAACTGCTGGTCAAGCTCGTACAGGAGCGCTCCGCCGCCTGCCCGCTCAACAATGGCAAGAAAAAGCTCTATTACATCTCTGCTGAGTTTTTGATTGGCAAACTGCTGATCAACAACATAATCGACCTTGGCATCTATGCCGAGGTCAAAGACCAGCTCACCGCTGCCGGCCACGACCTCAACAAGATTGAGGAATTTGAGGTCGAACCGTCGCTGGGCAACGGCGGCCTGGGTCGCCTGGCCGCGTGCTTCCTGGATTCCATTGCCACGCTGAGCCTTACCGGTGACGGTGTGGGCCTCAATTACCATTACGGCCTGTTCCGTCAGCGCTTTTCCGACAACCAGCAAAAGGCCGTCCCCGACGAGTGGCTTGGCGAGCAGGACATCCTGATCGATGACGACCACTCCTACACCGTCGAGTTTGGCGATTTTGCCGTCACATCCAAGCTCGTCAACATCGATGTGCCCGGTTACGGCCAGCCCACCAAGAACCGCCTGCGCCTGTTCGACCTGGCGAGCGTCGACGACGGCCTGGTCCCCGGCAGCTCCATCGACTTCGACAAGACCGAGATCGCCAAGAACCTCACCTTGTTTCTCTATCCGGATGATTCCGATGAGCAGGGCCGCCTGCTTCGCATCTATCAGGAGTACTTCATGGTGAGCAACGCCGCCCAGCTCCTGATCGACGAGGCCGTCGAGCGCGGCAGCAACCTGCACGATCTGGCCGACTACGCCGTTGTCCAGATCAACGACACGCACCCCACTATGGTCATTCCCGAGCTCATCCGCCTGCTCACCGCCGAGCACGACATCGAGTTTGACGAGGCCGTGACCATCGTACGCTCCATGGTCGCCTACACTAACCACACGATTCTTGCCGAGGCGCTCGAGAAGTGGCCGCTCACCAGCCTGCAGAAAGTCTCCCCTGCCATCGCCGACATTATCGTCAAGCTCGACGAGGTTGCCAAGGCCGAGCACGACGACCCGCGCGTCGCCATCATCGACGAGCACGACACCGTCCACATGGCCCACATGGACATTCACTTTGGCTTCTCCATCAATGGCGTCGCCGCACTCCACACTAAGATCCTGGAGGACACCGAGCTTCACCCGTTCTACGAGATCTATCCCGAGAAGTTCTCCAACAAGACGAACGGCATCACCTTCCGCCGCTGGATCCAGGGTGCCAACCCTGCGCTCGCCAGCCTACTCGACGATGTGATCGGCACCGATTGGCGCAGCACCGGCGACCTGAGCAAGCTCGCCGAATTCGCTAACGACAAGGATGTTCTTGAGCGCCTGGCCGCCACCAAAGCCGTGGCCAAGACCATCATGCGCCAGTTCATGGCGCTCGAGCAGGGTGTGACCATTCCCTCCAACGCCATCATCGATGTTCAGGTCAAGCGTATCCACGAGTACAAGCGCCAGCAGATGCTCGCGCTCTACATCATCTGGAAGTATCTCGACATCAAGAACGGCAACAGACCTAAGCACCCCGTCACCATCATCTTTGGCGGCAAGGCGGCACCTGCCTACACCATCGCACAGGACATCATCCATTTGATCCTGACGCTTTCCCAGTGGATCGCAAACGATCCCGATGTGGCCCCCCACCTGCAGGTTGTCATGATCGAGAACTACAACGTCACTGCTGCCGAGCGCGTGATTCCCGCCGCCGACATCTCCGAGCAGATCAGCCTGGCCTCCAAGGAGGCGAGCGGAACCTCCAACATGAAGTTCATGCTCAACGGCGCTTTGACCCTGTGCACGCTTGACGGTGCCAATGTCGAGATCGCCGAGCTCGTGGGTGACGAGAACATCTACACCTTTGGCGCTTCCTCCAAGCAGGTCGAACAGCTCTACGCCGACGGCAGCTATGACGCCGGCGCGCTCTATCGCAAGCCCGGCATCAAGCTGCTGGTGGACTTCATCACCAACCCCGCCTTTATGGCGACCGGCAACGCCGAGCGCCTGCAGCGTCTGCACGACGACATCAAGGGCAAGGACTGGTTTATGGCCCTGCTCGACATTGAGGAGTACATCCAGACCAAGGAGCGCGTGCTGGCCGACTACGAGGACCAGGACGCCTGGATGCGCAAGGCGCTCATCAACATCGCCAACGCCGGCACCTTCTCGTCCGACCGCACGATCTCCCAGTACAACGACGAGATTTGGCACCTGAGCTAATTTCGTTTCCTTTACCCATCCTCTTGATAGCGGAGTCGTGGCAACGCGGCTCCGCTTTTTGTGCCCATACGCCGGTCTATGGTTTGTCTCGACCAAACAATCTAGATCTGTAACAGGTAACTGCCGAAAACAGTTCTTCGTGTTACAGATCGAGATGAAAGGACAGGCGGCTCGACGCTGTCTCAATCTGTAACACCTAGACCCAATTTGGCCCTCCTCCTGTTACAGATCAAGACAAACTGACAGATGAACGGTCCCAACACAAAGAAAGGCTCCCCTCTCGCCCAGTGGACGGGAGGGGAGCCTTATATGTGACCGCGGCAAAAGGATGGCAATACCGCAGTCGCCCAAAGGGAGGGCCTGGATGCACCGGGCCTAGATAAGGTTCTTGCCAGAGACCTTATCGAAGAGGTGGGTCGCGTTCTTCTCGAACTTGAACCAAATGGGGTCGCCAGCCTTGAGCGCACCCTTGGCCTCAAGGTCGACAACGGGAATGATCAGGACGAACTGGCCATCGGGAGCAGTCACGTGGACATGCTCGGTCGAACCCATGAGTTCGGTCACCTCGACGGTACCCTGGAGCGCACCCTCCTCGCCCTTGTCGGCAAGCAGGATCTGCTCGGGGCGCACGCCGGCCGTGATCTCCTTCACGTCGCCGCCGTCCCAGTTGAGGGCAAGCTGAGCGCAAGTCTCGGGGGCAAGAACAACGTTCATATCCTCGGTCTTGACGGTAAAGCCTTCGCCCGAACGCACCAGCTGGGCATCGAAGAAGTTCATCTGCGGCACGCCGATGAAGCCGGCGACGAAGATGTTCGCGGGATGGTTGAAGACCTCCTGCGGCGTGGCGATCTGCTGGACAACGCCGTCCTTCATGACCACGATGCGGTCACCGAGGGTCATGGCCTCGGTCTGGTCGTGGGTAACATAGATGAACGTACCCTTGATCTCGTGGCGCAGCTTGATGAGCTCGGCACGCATCTGGTTACGCAGCTTGGCGTCCAGGTTGGACAGCGGCTCGTCCATCAGGAAGACCTTAGGATCACGCACGATGGCACGGCCGATAGCGACGCGCTGGCGCTGGCCGCCCGAAAGCGCCTTGGGCTTACGGTCGAGGTACTCGGTGATACCCAGGATCTCGGCAGCGGAGCGAACCTTACGGTCGATCTCGTCCTTGGGGACCTTCTTGAGCTCAAGCGTAAACGCCATGTTCTCGTACACCGTCATGTTGGGGTACAGAGCGTAGCTCTGGAACACCATGGCGATGTCGCGGTCCTTGGGAGCGACGTCGTTGACGCGCTTGCCGTCGATGAACACGTCACCCGAGGTGATGTCCTCCAGGCCGGCGACCATGCGCATCGTCGTGGACTTACCGCAGCCAGACGGGCCAACGAGGACGACGAACTCCTGGTCGTGAACGGTGAGGTTAAAGTCCTCAACAGCGAGCACGCCGTCCTCGGTAACCTTGAGGTTGTGCTTCTTCTCCTCGGTCTTCTTCTTTTTGCCAAAGAAGCCCTTCTTTTTTGACTCGTTGTTGGGATACACCTTCTGAACATGTTTGAGAACGATCTCGGCCATGTCTTTACCTTTCGATATGCGGCACCATGTTGAGGGCGCCGCAAAAACTTGCAAAACTGTTACGGCATCAGCCCTTGACGGCACCTGCCACCACGCCGTCGATGATGTACTTCTGACAGAGGATGTACATGATAACGATGGGGATAACGACCATCATGATGCAGGCCATCATGGGGCCGAGCTCGACGTGGCCGTAGCCGCCGCGGAAGTACTGGATCAAGATAGGAATGGTCTTGTACTTGGTGGAGTCGAGCGTAAGGTAGGGCAGCAGGTAGTCGTTCCAGACCCACATGGTCTCGAGAATGCCGACCGAAAGATAGGTGGGCTTCATGATGGGAAGGACGATCTTAAAGAACACCTGGACCGGGTTGCAGCCGTCGATCATGGCCGCCTCCTCGATCTCGAGTGGGATGTTCTTTACAAAGCCGGCGAACATAAAGACCGCCAGGCCCGCGCCAAAGCCCAGATAGATAAAGCAGATGTTGAACGGCGTGTTGAAGCCGATGCGGTCCGCCAAATTGGACAGCGTGAACATAAGCATCTGGAAGGGCACGACCATCGAGAAGACGAACAGGTAATAGAAGAAGTTCGAGATCTTGCTGTTGACGCGCACTACGTACCAAGCACACATGGAGCAGCACACCAGAATCAGCACGACCGACGTGACCGTGATGATGAGCGAGTACATAAATGCCGAGGCAAAGCCCTGCTCGTTAAGGGCATGCATGTAGTTTGCGAGGCCGTTGAACGTCTCGGGCGTGAGCAGATCGAACGCCGTGGTGGTGCTGATTGCGGTCGCTTTCTTAAAGGAATTGAGCGCGATCATAAACACGGGGTAGATCCACGCGAGCGACAGGATCGTAAAGAAAATCGAGAGCGCGCGGTTGATAACCTTATCGCGTTTCATTACTGCTGCACCTCCTTGGACCTCGTGGCCTTAAGCTGGATCATGGAGATGGCCACGACCAGGATGCAGAAGATAACCGCCTTGGCCTGACCAATGCCCTGCCATGCGATACCGGCACGCGAATAGAACGTGTTGTAGATGTTCAGGGCGAGCATCTCGGTGGAGTGCGCGGGGGCGCCGCCGGTAAGGGCGAGGTTCTGGTCGAACAGCTTAAAGCCGTTGGTGATGGACAGGAACAGGCAGATGGTGATGGTCGGCATCAGGTTAGGGATCTTAACCTTCCAAAACGTCTGCCATGCCGTAGCGCCGTCGACCTTGGCGGCCTCGATGTAGTCGGACGGAATGGACTGCAGACCAGCGATGTAGATGATCATCATGTAGCCGACCTGCTGCCACAGGGTCAGGATGATAAGGCCCCAGAAGCCAGCAGCAGAGTTAAGGGCGATGAGCTGGGCGCCCACGTTGGAGAGCAGGCAGTTGATCAGAATCTGCCAAATGTAGCCCAGCACGATGCCGCCGATCAGGTTAGGCATAAAGAAGATCGTACGGAAGATGTTGGTGCCTTTGAGCGCCTTGCGGGTGAGCGCCTGCGCAATGGCCAGGGCGATCACGTTGATGAGCACCGTCGACAGGAAGGCAAACGCCACGGTAAAGAAGAACGACGTGGAGAACTGCGGATCGGACAGCGCGCGCACGTAGTTCTCGATACCGACAAAGTGCGCGTTACTAATGATAATAAACTGGCAGAACGAGAGATAGAAGCCCTGGATAAAAGGGATCACGAACCCGATCATAAACGCCAGGCACGTGGGCAGCATAAAGAGCGGCCACCAGCGCTTGAGTGCTTTGCCCATAAAAGGGTCCTTTCAATATGCAGGGGGCGGGCAAACCAACGTCTGCCCGCCCCCTGTCGCTAATCAGATAGCTTGGGCAGCAACTGCTTACTCGGAAGCGGCCTTCTCGGTCTTCCAGCCATCGACGAAGGCGTTCTTGACGCCGTCCCACTTGGTGTTGTCGGCAGCATAAGCAATGAGAGCCTGCTTGAGGTTCTTCTTCCACTCCTCGGAGGGGATGTAAACGAAGTCCCAAGCGACGGTCTTCTTGCCGTCCTTGGCCATGGCAACGGCCTGCTGCGAGAAGACGTTGGTGGTCTCCTTGGCGCTCTTGAACGGAGCGGTCAGACCCATCTTGTCGGCGATGATGCTGGTCGGGGTGTCAGCGGTGACGCACCAATACATGAAGTCCTCGGTGGCCTTCTGGGCATCCTCGGAAGCCTGGGAACTGACGCACCAGTAGTTCTCACCGCCGGAGCACAGGCCCTGGTTCTCCTCGCCGTCAACACCGATGTAGATGGGCATCATGCCAATCTGATCGTCGGTCATGCCGGCCTTGACGAGGTCAGAGTAGGCCCAAGAGCCGTTCTGGTAGAAGACGGCCTTGCCGGTTGCGAACTCGTTGGTGGCGTCGTCGCCGGTCTTGGAGGCAAGCTGCGAAGGATCGCAGGTGGAGTCGGTGATGTACAGGTCGAAGATCTGCTTGTAGTTGTTGAGGAACTCACCCTTGATCTCGTCGTCCTCCTGGTTGTGCTCCTTCTCAAACTCGTAGTAGAGCGGCATGTTGGCAAGGTGGGTGGTGTAGCGCCAGCTGGAGGAGTCGTCCATGCCGGCGGAAGTGAAGGCACCCTCGACACCAAGCTCGTCCTTGCGGGCCTGGATGTCGTCGGCACAAGCCTTCAGCTTGTCGAAGGAGTTGATGTCCTCGGCCTTGTAGCCAGCCTTCTCGAGCAGCTGCTTGTTGTAAATAATGCCGAAGCTCTCCTGAACCCAGTCGATGCACACATCCTTGCCGTCGGACTGCAGAGCCAGGGAGTCATCAATGAGCTCACCGCGGAGCTTGGTATCGGACAGGTCGGCGCAGTAATCCTTCCAGTTCTTAAGACCGGTGGGGCCGTTGACCTGGAACAGGGTCGGAGCGGAGCTCTTGGACATCTCGGACTTAAGCTTCTCCTCGTAGGTGTTGGAAGCGGCGGTCACGATCTTGACCTCGACGCCCTTCTCCTTCTTATAGGCCTTGGCGATCTCCTTCCACTCCTTGTCGACCTCGGGCTTGAATTGGAGGAAGTAGACCTCGGCAGCGTCACCAGAAGCAGAGGAGCCGGAACCGGCGGAGCCACCGCAGCCCACGAGACCCAGACCAAGAACCGCAGCCGCGGAACCAGCAAAGCCCAGGAACTGCCTTCTGCTCATTTCGTTCTTCATTACAATCCACCCTTTCACACCGTGGCGGCACCCTTTGCCGCCGCCTTCGGAGATTGGCTCGGGGACTTTGCCCCTTTTGCTGATTTGTACAATACGCTATTTGGCTCGTTGTTTGAACAAGTATTACAAGAGCGGTAGAAAAACTTCGGTGAACGGTAGTATTCAACTTGATACTTGACAAGTTTTGTATAAACAATTATTTGTTATCGAATGCAGAGAAAACGCCCGGTCAAGCCGATGTACCGTCGGTTTGACCGGGCGTTTTCTCTTTGAGGCCATGAGTCTCGTCAGGCTGCGAGCTAGCCGGCTATCGCTTGGAGTTGACGCGGTAGTGGAAGATCTCGGGATGCGTGCGGGCATGCGTAACCTCAAACAGGATGCCGTCCGAGGTGTACGACTGGCTCTCCATGACGGCAACGCAGTTGTATTTGCCAAGGTCAAGATAGCTGCAGTCCTCATCGTTGGCGAGTTCGACGCTCACCGTACGACGGCTCGCCATCACCTTGACGCCGCGTTTGTGCTCCAGATAGTCGTAAATTGACTTTGCGGCGATCTCTGGCGTCAGACCCTTGGCGATCGACTCCAAAAAGTAACCATGGTCTACTTGGCGCGCATTGCCGTTAAGGCTTCGGACACGCACCACGCGAATCAACTCCTCGCCCATCTTAAAGCCCAGGCGACGAGAGAGTTGCTCAGTGCAGATCAAATGTTCAAAAGACTTGACCTCGGTCGATGCGACGGCATTGTTGCGTTTTGCGAACTCGCCAAACGACTCAACCTCTTCGAGTGCGCCCAACATGTCGGTTTCGCCCTTAAGCCAAATAACGCGCACGCCCTTGCCGTGTATGGGCTGCACAAACATCCCGTCGGCCAGCATACCCAAGGCGCGACGGACGGTATTGCGCGTGCAGCCAAATTCCGCGGTCAGCTCGGCTTCAGTTGGCAGCATCTCCTGAAACGCATAGGTCCCGTTAATGATGCGCGAACGGATCTCGCGGTAGATTCCTTCGTAAATCGCTTTTGGCATGACTTCACCTCTAATGAATATGTATGGCTAGGCACGATAGCATTTCTTGGAGTTGTTTAAACCGTCTATCGGCAAAGCACGGATTATTTACCGTCGACGGTTCCCCCGACACCCAGATCGGACCAAATCAAAACCGTCAATGCGGCAAGCAGCCAGTCCTCTACAATGAGTTCATTGTTTAAACGTTCTTGCTTGCACAGCATGTTGCATCCGGAAGGCATATTATGCTGCAAAAAATCCAACGCTTTGGCGGGGCAATGTTTGCGCCCGCCATGCTGTTCTCCATATCGGGCCTTATGGTCGGCGTCTCCGCCCTCGCAACGTCTGCGGATATCGTCGGCGATCTCGCCGTATACGGAACCCCTTGGTACGTTTTTTGGACTATCATCCAGCGTGGCTCGTGGACGGTCTTTAAGCGCCTTCCGCTCCTTTTTGCCGTAGCGCTGCCCATCGGTCTTGCCCAAAAGCAACCGGCACGCTGCTGCTTCGAGGCGCTCGTGGCCTATTTTGCCTACTGCTTCTTTTTGAGCGAGATCATTAAGCTGAGCGGAGACAACCTTGGACTTAAGTACCCGTCGTCTTTGACCTCCGCTAGCGGCATCACCATCATCGACGGCATCAAGACGCTCGACACCGGCATTATCGGCCCGCTAGTGGTATCGGCAACCGTCGTCGCCATCCATGACCGCTTCTACGATGCCAAGGTTCCCGATTGGCTCGGCACCTTCTCGGGCTCCTCGCTGGTCTACCTCATCAGCTTTTTTGCCGTGTTTGCCCTTGCCGCTATCTCGGCCGCCATCGTGCCCTCCGTATACGCAATGACCGAAACGCTGCGCCATGCACTTACGAGCGTCGGCCCCTTTGGCGTGGGCATCTTTGTGTTTTTGGAGCGAGCGCTCGAGCCCATGGGGCTGCACCACCTGCTCTACATGCCGATCTACTACGACAACCTGGTCATTAACGACGGCATCTACGCCACGTGGAGCAGCTTGCTCCCCATCCTCTCCCATAGCACGCGCCCCCTTAATGAACTTGCGCCGTGGGCCGGTTTTACCGCCACCGGCTGGGTCAAGCTCTTTGGCCTTCCCGCCATCGCAGCCGCGTTCTACTCCACCGCAAAACCAGAACGCCGCGCCGGCCTCAGGGTCATCCTTGTTCCCGCCATCATCGCCTCGGTGGTTTGCGGCGTTACCGAGCCACTCGAGTTTCTCTTTATGTTCACCCACCCCGGGCTCTTTTTGCTCTACGCCGTCTTATCGTCTTGCCTTGCCACAACCATGAATCTCTTTGGCATCGTCGGCATCTTCTCGGGCGGCCTGATTGAGATGGCAGCCTTCAACTTTATTCCGCTCATGCGCACGCATGCCGGTGCCTATCTTTTGGCGCTCGGTATCGGCCTTGCCTTTAGCCTCATCTTTTTTGTTAGTTTTCGAGCATTCATCTTGGTCTATGACCTTAAGACGCCGGGCCGCGAGGATCATGTCGCCAATCGCGCGGCAATCGATCGTTTAACGGAAAGCGGCTTTGCCAAAGAGCAATCTCCCAATGACGAGGTCAATAGTCGATCCGATCAAGATCACATCCTCGCTGAGCGGGTAATTCAGCTTTTAGGTGGTGTTGGCAATATTGTGGGCGCAACCAACTGCGCCACGCGCCTGCGCGTCGAGGTCGCAGACCCTTCCATCGTTGCAGATAACGCGTCGTTTGTCGCGGTGGGCGCCAAGGGCCTCATCATTACGGGCAAGACCGCCCAGGTGATCATCGGCATCTCCGTTCCCCGCGTTAAAGAGCATTTTGACCAGATCATGGGCCTCGAGCCGGAATTTGTGCCCACCGCCTCGGCCTCCCCCGCCGCCAGCGCAGCCCATAAGCGCGGCGATATTTGCTTCTTCGATATCGACGGAACGCTCGCCTGGCAAGACCCCAGGCTCGCCCAAGACCTTCCCGAAGACGAGCGGGACCTCTCCCCCTACCCCAACGAGGCGGTCTCGCAGGCCATCCGCGAGTTTGTCGCCAACGGCAACATGGCCTTTATCTGCACGGGACGCACCCTGAGCTGCATCCACCCCAAACTTCTTGAGCTGCCCTGGACCGGCATCGTCTGTCTTGCGGGCGGTTACGCCGAGATCAACGGACACGCAATTCGCGATCTGTCGATGACGCCCAGTATGCTGCAGCGTCTTGCCCCCTACCTTGAGC
>OMDC01000643.1_pt1 | contig 14735 bp, 10 predicted proteins | sample 1674201 | NCBI WGS metagenome assembly OMDC01 (sample SAMEA103958152, study PRJEB25191) | human gut metagenome | biome: human-associated habitat [ENVO:00009003]; feature: intestine environment [ENVO:2100002]; material: feces | place: Germany | collected 2013/2015 | reverse complement strand
ATATTCTTCTGACATAACAATTCTCCTGGTTTTCAACTTTCTCTAAAAGCCTCTCCCTTTGGGAGCAACGGCGACGACCGCCGCCAGCGGCGGAAACAGGGAGGAGTTGTTGGGGCCGCGGCCAGCAAGACACGAGCACAATACTTTGTGCGAAGTGAATGCTGGGAGCCGCAACCCGTACGCTGTCGAGCAACGCGAGACTGAGAGGTTTCATTCATTATGAACACATACGTCACAGGCAGCACCATCCGGCAGCTGCGGGAAGCCAAGGGCCTGACCCAGGCAGAGCTTGCCGAAATGCTTTCTGTCAGCGCCAAGACCATTTCCAAGTGGGAGACCGCCAAGGGTCTGCCCGATATCTCCCTGCTGGAACCGCTGGCTGCGGCTCTGGGAGTCAGCGTGCTGGAACTGATGCAGGGAGAACCCATCATCAACCGGAACCGGGCAGCCAACCTGCTGCGGAGCAAGCTCTACGTCTGCCCTCTCTGCGGCAATGTGCTCCACGCCACCGGACAGGCTGTGGTGAGCTGCTGCGGCATCACCCTGCCTGCGCTGGACATCGCCGAAGCCGAGGATGCCGACGAGCATCATCAGCTGACTGTGGAGCGGGTGGAGGACGAGCTCTTCGTCACCCTGCACCACCCCATGGAGAAAAACCATTACATCTCGTTTCTGGCCTACCTCACCGGCGATAAGCTGCAGCTGGTCAAGCTCTACCCCGAGGGAGATGCCTCTGCCCGCTTCTCCCTGCGGGGCGCAGGTGTGCTTTACTTCTACTGCAACTGCCACGGCCTGATGAAGGCTCCGGATTTCCGCACCGCCACCCGGCGCACCTCACCCCAGAAGATCCACCTGCGGGAGCCGGATGAGGGCGACCGGGAACAGGTAATGGCCTACCGGGAAGAATTTCTGGCCATCGGCTCCCGGATGGACGGCACCTCGGCTCTGGACAAATATGCCGACTTCGATGCCTGGCTGGCCCAGCTCCGCAAGCTGAAAGACCCGGCCACAACCCCCGCCGGTCTCGTGCCCGCCACGGAGTATCTGGCTCTGGACGAGCATGAGCATCTGGTGGGCATGACCAACCTGCGCCACCGGCTCAACGATTACCTGCTGACCTACGGCGGGCACATCGGGTACAGCGTCCGCCCCTCGGAGCGGCAGAACGGCTACGCCACCCAGATGCTTCGCCTGACGTTGGAAAAGGCAAAAGAACGAGACATCGAAAAGGTGCGCATCTGCTGCGACCATTACAACGTTGCCTCAGCAAAGACCATCCGCGCCAACGGCGGCGTGCTGGAGGATGAGCAGTTCGATTCCTCCGATGGAACGCTGACCCAGCGGTATTGGATACAGAATAAGTAAAAAGAGGCTGTTGCCAAACTCCTTCCGTCATCGCTCACGCGATGCCACCTCCCTCAATGAGGGAGGCTTTCACAGATTGCCATTACGTCAAGGCTCCCTCTAAGAGGGAGCTGGCGCGGCGAAGCCGTGACTGAGGGAGTTGTCGGCAGCAGCCTTTCTCTATTTCAGCCCAAATGGAACATATCAATCAGCACCACGGCGGCCAGGCCATAGTAGACCACCACAGCCACCAGATCATTGATGGTGGTGATGAGCGGGCCGGAAGCCACGGCGGGGTCGATGTGGATCTTATGGAACAGCATGGGGATGACCGTGCCCACCAGGCTGGAGATCACCATGGCCACGACCAGAGATACGCCCACACAGCCCGAGAGCAAGAAGGCTTCACCCCAGGCGTAAGCCTTGAAGAAGTGGATGTAGCAGCCCAGGAAGCCCAGCGCCAGCACGGCCAGCAGTGCACCGTTGGTCAGTCCCACCCGCATTTCCTTCCAGAGCAGCTGGAGTTTTTTGGCAGTGGTCAGGTTCTCGTCCACCAGCACACGGATGGTCACAGCCAGCGACTGGGTGCCCACATTGCCGGCCATATCCAGCACCATGGACTGGAAGCAGATGACGATGGGCAGCACCGCCACCACCGATTCAAACGCACCCACCACCGAGGACACCAGCATCCCGAGGAACAGCAGCGCGATCAGCCACGGGAGACGCTTTTTCACGCTTTCAAATACGTTTTCGTTCAGATCCTCCTCGCCGGTCAGACCGCCCAGCTTTGCGTAATCATCGCCCATCTCATCATCGACCAGCTCGACCACATCGGACGAGGTGATGATGCCCACCAGCTTACCGGCATCGTTCAGCACCGGCAGGCTGCGCTCCGCGTAGTCCACGATGCGGTCGATACAATCGCTGACCTGCTCCCGGTCTGTGACATAGGGATAGGAGCGGACGATTAGGCTTTCCAAGCTTTCCTCTGCCCGGGCAATGATGAGGTCTTTCAGGTCGATGGCGCCGTAGAAGTGCTCGTTTTCATCCACCACATACAGGGTGGAGATGTTGTCGTTTTCTCCGGCCTGTTTTACCAGCTCGCTCATCGCCTGCCGGATGGTCATATCGTTTTTGATGGAGATGTAGTTGGTGGTCATCCTGCTGCCGATCTCATCCTCGTCATAGGAGAGCAGCATCTTCACATCTTCCACCGAGTCCTTGTCCAGCTTGTTGACGATCTCGTTTTTATCGGTATCGTCAAGATCCTCCAGTGCGTCCACCGCATCGTCCGAGTCCATGTTGGAAATGACCTTGGCGGCCTCGTGGCTGGGCAGCTCCTTCAGGTACGGCTCGGCATCGTCCAGATAGGTAAAGATCTCGGCAACGGTATCCACACCCAGAATGGAATAGAGCGACTGGCGTTCGGCGGGGGTCAGCGCCTCCAACGCATCCGCCAGATCTTTTTCATGGTAATCAGACAGTTTTTCAGCCAGTTCCGCCTTGGGCAGACCGCTGTGAATGATGCTCAGAATTTCCTGTACATAATTCTTCTGCATGGGTAGTTCCTCCTGATTCCGCGAGCTTGACAAATCAAAATCCATCGCTCCGCTTCAAATTTTGCACCTCATCATAGCACATCCGGTATGCAGCGGCAACCCTGCCCGCGTGAATTTTTTGTAAAAATCGGGCATAAAAAGCCCCGCCAAAGCAAAAGGCTCCTTATCCGCAGAGCATGACTTTGGCAGAGAAAACGCCATTCTGATGGGTAAATGTGCTTGCACCGCCGGTCTTTTCTGCAATATGCTGGACAGACTGGATGCCGATCCCGTTTTCCCTTCGCTTGGAAGAGCGGAACACCCCGCTTTTTTCGTGAACTGCGCCGTCAAATGCGTTTTCCACTTCGACCAGAAGAAGCCGCTCGGCATGGACATACGCGGTGATCTCGATCTTCCGCCGGGCGGGTGCAGTGCGAAGGCTGGCTTCAAATGCATTTTCCAGAAGATTAGACAGCACCAGACACAGATCGATCTCGTCCACAGGAAGCACCTGTGGTAAGTCGAGTTTGGCACAAAAGGGAACACCCTCACGCTTTGCAAGGGCACAATAATAGCCGACAACACTGTCCGCTGCACGGTTTTCGCAGAAATTCATATCCAGATCCGGGATCCGGGAGACCGTTTTTGCAAGGTAAGCCTTCAGGTTATCCAGATCTCCTGCCTCGGCCAGTGCGGAGATCTGATTCAGCTGGTGGCGCATATCGTGCCGCGCCTGCCGGGCTTCTTCAATGGCGGCTTTCAGGCTTTCATAGCGCTGCTGCTGCATGGAAAGCAACTGGTTTTCCTGCTGCAATCTCGCATTCCGGTTAAGGCTGGTTGCCATCAGCAGAAAGATCGCATTGAACATGAACATCAAAAATAAAAGCGCGATGCTCATAACGATGTAGACCTGCAAGACCCGCCCTGTCCGGAGCGTTATCTGGTAGCGCGGGGTTATAAAAAGGTTCAGCAGGATGAACACCAGCGGCAGTACCCAGAACACATACCACGTCTGCGCAAAATTGTCATCCTCCACCATTGCGCGCACTGCGTGGGTGGCGGGATAATAGGCGGCGGCAGTGATCAGCCAGCAGACCGCATTGTAAAAGATGCAGGCACCAAAGCAGAACCACGGCTTGTCCGGCGGCAGCTGCATCCGGATCACGATTGCCGTGCCGACGGCCCGGGACAAGCTATTCAGGCACGCAAATACCGCGCAGACCGCAAGCGCGATGGTTCCGGATTTCCAGAGAGAGATCCGCAGCGTTCTGCGATACAAAAAAATTGCTGTAAGCGTAATAAGCAGCACGGAGAACGCCGTTGAAATGCCAAAATGATAGCAAAGCAGCCCGCCGCCAAGGCAAAGCCCGAGCAGCAGCGGCACCGCCCCTGCTGCAAGCTTTGCGGGCGGCAGCTTCAGATAGGAACCTACCGGAAAATACGCAAGCAGCAAACCGGGAAACACGACCGTAAGTTCCAGAACCGGGCGCAGAACGTCCTTCAATCCGCACGCCCCCTTTGCAGCAGAAATTCCATAAAGGCCTGCCGGGCAGCTTTCAAAAGCTCCTGACTGACATAGACGCGGCTGCCGTCCGTCATACAGAAGGCGGCAGCCTGAAAATCGGCAGCATTCTCCATATTGATGATCGCGCCACGTCCGCAGACAAAAAAGCGCGGGTCCTTTTTGAGCGGCTCGGTGAACGCTTTGAAGCTCTGGCGCGTAGCAAGCGTTTTGCCGGCAGTGGTGCGGATATTGATGATGTGGGCGAAATGCTCGGCGGATATGATATCACGATAGCGCAAATGGATGTCGCTGCCATCCACCTTCACCGTCAAAACCGGCTCCGGGCGGGGGAGTTTTGCGAGCATTTCATCCAGCAGACCGGACAGCTCGGCTTCAGAAAAGGGCTTGACCAGATAATGAAATGCCCGCACCTGAAAGCCCTCGAGTGCGTGGTCTGTCGAGGTGGTGGTAAAAACCAGAAGGCAGTCTGCGTCTGTTTTCCGAAGTTCCCTTGCCGCATCCATGCCGCTTAAACCATCCATGTAAATATCCAAGAATGCGGCGGTAAAGCGCTGCGCTTCTTCTGCCGCCAGAAAAGCTTCTCCGCTGTCAAATTCTAAAAGCTCTGCTTCTGTACCGCGCTGGCGCAGCTGCCGTGCCAAGCGCTCCTTCAGCAGTGTGCGCTCGGTATCAAGGTCATCGACGATTGCGATCCTCATGCTGTATCAGGAAGCCGTTTTACAGCTTCCAACCTCCTTTATAAACTCTTTCATCCTGATTATAGCACAGTTGCCCGGTTCTGTCGCAGCAGAAACCGGGATTTCGTGCCGGAAACCGGGCTTTCGTGCCAAATGGCTTGAAAAGACCATGCCTGTCCGTATACTGAAAGCAGAGAACGCCAACGATGGCGCAAGAGAAAGGAGGCACGCTGTGTACCGAATTGCCGTGCTGACAAGCAGCAGGGCGCAGGAAGCTTTTCTGGCAGAGCAGATCTCGCGGTTCTGCGCCGAACATTGCTTGTTCCCGAAAATGGACTGTTACCACGATCAGGAAAGCTTTTTTGAGGCTGCACGCAACGAGCCGCTGACAAATGCCGTGATCGCCCTGCCGGGGGTCGACGGATTGAATGCAGTAGAGCATCTGCGCGCGCTTTGTCCACAGACACGCATTATCTGGTGCAGCGATCTGGATTTTTCGCTCCATGCCTTCCGGTTACGTGCAGACTATTTTCTGCTGGAGCCGGTGACCGAAGCCGCCTTGCGGCAGGGATTCCGCATCTGGCTGGATGGAAAAAAATCAGGCGGAGCAGCACTGGTCTGACCGCAACGAACACAACAAGGAGAACTGTTTATGAAAAAGAGAAACATCGTCCATTCTGCGTTAAGCCTGTCGCTGACCGCAGCATTGTGCCTTTCCATGGCTGCCTGCGGCGGAACACAGACGCCGGCAGACAGTGCTGCCGCTTCGCAGCCCGCTGCCCCGTCCGCTGCGGTACAGCCCTCTTCAGCGGAACAAGCCTCTGCGGCGCTGCCGGTAAAGGTTCTGAACCCCAAGCAGGTAGAGGAAAACCCTTACATGGCCAAGAGCGATGCAAACATTCATCACGATGGCTACAACACCGACTCGACGGATGAGATCCTGCCGCTTGCCATCTATCCGGAGATCAACGTTTCCTATGAGACGACGAACGCGAACGCTTCGCCCGCCATCTATTTTGACAGCTACGGTCATGCCGTTGTGCCGCTGCTGGGCGGCATCGCCATCCGAGACCTGAACGCCGAAGAAACAAAAACGCTCGGCTATTTCTCGCCAAAGAAGCATGACGGCGGCGGTTACGTTATCCAGAGCTCCTATACCTTCCTTGACGAATCCAACCGCATCGTCTGCCCCACGAGCAACAACCATGTGCTGATGCTCCGCGCAACGGATGAAAACGGCAATGTTCTGCCGGAATTTGAAAAGGTGCTGGACATTGATATCAAAGCTGCCGCCGAGGCCGCGCTTGGAAAAGAACTGACGCAGAATCTTCTGTCCGTGGTCTTTGACTATGACGGAAACCTCTGGTTTGCAACGGGCGGCTTCCGCATTTATCCGCAGCGCCAGCAGCAGGGCGTCATCGGCTATATTGCCCGCTCGGCCATTGATGCGATCCTGAACGGCGAGCAGACAGACCTTTCAAAGGCTGTTTTTGTCCACGAACTGACCCCCGGCGAGGGCGCTGAAAACGGCATCGCCGCCTCCAAGGACGGTGCGGTGGTCCTGACCAACCAGAACTGCTATCTTCTGCGCGCAGAAGAAGGCGTAGACGTTGTATGGTGCACGCCCTATGAGAGCGCGGGTGCAAAGGTGAGCGGCGAAGGCGATAAGACCACCGGCGGCGGTCTTGCGTGGGGCGGCGGTTGCTCGCCCACGCTGACACCGAACCTTGTGCTGTTCACGGATAATCAGGACCCTGTAAACCTTCTTGCACTCGATATGAAGACCGGCGAGGTCGTGGCAAGCACCCCGGTGCTGGATGACCTGCCCGAGGGCTATCAGGTAGCCGTTGAGAACTCTGCCATCGTCTATGACGACGGCGATGGCACCGTCAGCACCATCGTCTGCAACTGGTTCGGTGCGGGCAATGCAGGTCTGGCTGATCCCAACAACGACTCCTCCATCCAGAGCTACGCCAATATTTACGACCAGAACTGGCTTATGAAGGGCAACGTTATGATCGCCCCCGGCATCGAGCGCGTGGACACCGTAAAGACCGCAAACGGCTACGAGATGAAGAGCGTCTGGAGCCGGAACGACCTGAGCGACACCTCCATCATGAAGCTTTCCACCGCAACGGGCTATATCTACGGCTATGTGCAGGATGTGACCACCGGGATGTGGCAGTACATCATTCTGGATTTTGAAACTGGTGAGACTGTTTTCACGATGGATGTTTCCAACAAGTACGGCTATAACAACATGGCCATTGGAATGTATGCCGGCAACAGCGGCAATGCGCTCTACTGCCCGACAGGCTATCTGGAACTGCTTCGTTTGCAGGACCGTTTCGTTTATCTGCCCGAAATGCCCTACCGCAAGGTCGATCTTGATCAGGCAGCAAGAAATGTCCTCTCGCAGGAACAGTTTGCGCAGGACGGCGGCGAAGGCACCGTTGCAAGCTGGCGCAACACTGTGACCGTCCGCAACGTGCATCCCAACACCACGGTAGCTTTCCGCATGAATAACCTGTCCGGCAGCACCTCCGGTCTGACCCTCTACGCCTATGGCGTGGACGGCAAGCTGGCAAAGGTCGATCCTGCACTGTGGTCGATCACAGACGAGGACGGCAAGGCTGTAACGGAACTTACCGCCGGTACGCTCTATGAGCTGCGCGTGACCGTCGCCGATGGCGGCGCTCTTGACCTGAGCGAGACGGAAAAGGAGATCAGGCTCTCCGTTGTACTTGGAAAGTAAATCCGTTCCGGACTGTTGCAAAATAGCTCTCTGAAAAATATACAAGCCCCGGAATCTTTTTCGGAGCCTTTATGGCTCGAAAAATTAAAAGCCTTGCCTGAGCCGTAAATTCCGGCACGATCCAAGAACCAATAAACCAAAAAATCCGAACCCTTCTCCTATCGAGAAAAGGTTCGGATTTTCTATTTCAGTGGCAGTCCTCCTGGTAGACATTCCTACACGTTGCCCCGCCTGCGGCGTTGCAGTGCTGTTCAAGTCCTGTTATCCGCCGTTGCAGCCAAAGGGAAATAGTCATGTAAAACAAAAAAGACAGCTTTTGATAGCTGTCTTTTTTGTGGTGCAGGAATGCAATCCAAATCCGAACCACTTCCCTCGGATGCAACTTCTGACGCTTCTCCAAAGGTGACGGTCTGTGTTCCTTCTTTATAATTGAAGGTTATCAAAACCTTATCATCATACAGGTAAATCGCATTGATGAAGGTATCCACCAGTGCCTGCCGCTGGTCTTTCAGGCGCATATCCAGCTTGCGGAACCGCAGCAGCCATCGCAATCCAACTTTTGATCGTTTGCAACATCGTTGGATTGCATATCGCAAATATGCTGTTTTCGTGTTGCACTATTTTCTTAACTTGCGAAAAAAATCACAGCAGTGCGTTTTCCAGATCGCTCAGCATTTCGCTCAGTGCCTGAATGCCGCCCTCTGCGGTGTACCAGACATTCGGGTGTGCCAGATAAACGACGTGGCCGTTCTTGTAAGCATCCGTGCTCTTGACCAGCTCGTTTTCCAGGATCTCCTGTGCCATCTGTGCGCCATCGGTGCCAATGGCTGCATCGCGGTCCATTGCGAAGATGTAGTCGGGGTTCTTGTCCACAATGAACTCGAAGGAAGCCTCGTTGCCGTGGGTCGAGGTGTCGATATTGGCATCTACGCCGATGTTCTCAAAGCCGATCTCCTTGCCGATGATGGAGCAACGGCCATCGTTGCCCAGAACATTGAAGCTGCCGCTGGTGGTCATGCCGACGATGGCAGTCTTGCCCTCCGCAAAGGCCTTCAGTGCGTCAATGCGGCTGTCAAAGTCTGCCATCAGGCTTTCCACCTGATCTTCCAGACCAAAGATGGACGCAATGGTCATGGCGTTTTCACGGGTGCTTTCCACAACGCCCTTTTCGGCGTCGGTCGCAAGGAAAACAACGGGTGCGATCTCGCACAGAGCATCATAGGATTTGGACAGGCGTCCGCCGATAAAGATGATGTCCGGCTCACAGGCCATGACTGCTTCCATATCAGCTTCCTTGATGTTGCCAAGGTTCACAATGCTGTCATTGGTGACATAGCTCTGAAGATAGTCCAGAGAGGTGGATGCCGTGCCGACCACACGGTCGCCAACGCCCAGTTCATCCAGAATGTCCAGAGAAGCAAGTTCGAGGATGGCGATGCGCTGCGGGTCAAAGGGCACTTCCACGTCCACTAACTCCTTTGCACCGTTGAACGCCTTGATGGTCACAGATTCCGGTGCAGCTTCCGAAGAGGCTGCGGTTTCGCTGGATGCAGCCACAGAGGATGCCACAGAGCTTGCCGTGGAGGAGGAAGCGCCGCAGGCGGCGAGAACACCCGCTGCACTCACAGCGGCCATAGCGGTCAAAAACGAACGACGAGAAATTTTCTTCATAAGAATGCTCCTTTTAAAAAGTACTGAAATCAATAATATATCGACAACGGCTTGCCTTCGATCTGCATGATTTCAAAGTCCACCTTGTAGATATCGGACAGGTTTTCTTTGGTGATCACTTCCTGCACAGTGCCAAACTTTGCGATTTTTCCATCCACAAAGGCACAGATGTAGTCGGAATAAAACGCAGCATAGTTGATCTCGTGCAGAACAAGGATCACCGTTTTGCCCAGCTCATCGCACAGGCGGCGGACGATGCGCATAAGGTTGGTTGCATGGTAAATATCCAGATTGTTGGTCGGTTCATCCAGCAGGATATACTCGGTGTCCTGCGCAATGACCATGGCAATATAGGCACGCTGCCGCTGACCGCCGGACAGTTCATCGATGAACTGCTCCTCAAAATCGCCCAGTTCCATGTAGGCGATAGCGCGGTCAATGATCTCGTTGTCCTCTTGGGTCAGCCGCCCGCCGGAGTACGGAAAGCGGCCAAACGCAACCAGTTCCCGGACAGTCAGCTTCATCTGGACGTTGTTGGCTTGGGTCAGGATGGCGAGCCGCTTGCTCAGCTCCCGGCTTTTCCAGCGCGTGATCTCCGTCCCCTCAAAATCCACAAGACCGCTGTCCCGTGCGATCAGGCGGGACAGCATTCCCATCACGGTGGATTTTCCTGCGCCGTTCGGACCGATAAGGGAAAGGACTTTGCCTTTCGGAATCTCAAAACTCACGCCATCGACAACGGCTTTGCCATCGTAGCGTTTGGTGATCTCTTTTACAAACATGGTTTTATGCCTTTCTCTGGGTGAGCAGCAGATACAGGAAATACACGCCGCCGCCCACGGTGATGAACACGCTGACCGGAACCGAGTAAACGAACACCCGTTCCACCAGAAGCTGTCCGCCGATCAGAACGACCATACCGAACAAAACAGAGCCGGTAATGAGCTGGCTGTGCCGGTAGGTGCGCAGGAACTGCCGGGAAAGGTTGGCAATGATAAGCCCCAGAAATGCCAGCGGTCCGACCATAGCGGTGGCTGTTGCAATGTACAGTGTGACCCCCAGCAGCAGCCGGCGGATACAGCGGTCATAGTCCACGCCCAGATTGATGGCCTGATCTTTGCCCAGTGTCAGAACGTCCAGCAGCGCAAGCTCTTTCCTGAAGGCAAAGGCGACCAGCGCCAGAACCGCAACGGACAGCACCAGAATCGCCGAATTGACATTGGAAAAGCTGGCGACCAGATCCGTCAGCAGCGTGTCGTACTCGTTGGGGTCCATCACACGGGTCAAGGTCGTCTGGATGCTGGAAAAGAACGAGGTCAGCACCGTGCCGATAAGCAGAACGTACAGAACATTGTGGTTCATTTTCTGGAACAGATAGCTGTAAATTACGGTGGCAACAGCGCCCATAATGGCAAGGTCTACCGCAAAGGCTGCGTTGGCATTGACCGCCAGAAAGCTGCCCGAACCCGCCACAAAGAACACCGCTGTGTGGATCAGCGAGTAAAGCTGATCCATACCCAACAGGCAGGGCGTGACGATGGTGTTGTTGATGATGGACTGAAACACGATGGAGGCACTTCCGATGGCAAAGGCTGTAATGAGCATGGCGATCAGCTTGGGCGTGCGGATGCGCATGGCGTAGGCAAATAATTTTTGGTTTTCAAAATGGACACCCACTGTCATATAGCCTACGCAGGCCAGCAGAACAAGAAGCAGAAGGATCAGCAGGCGCAGATGATTTTTATGCGTTTTCATGCTGCACCTCCGGTTTTCTTGGCAGCTTTGCCCAGCCGGACTGCCTTGCGTCCATGCCGAAGCCGATACAGCAGCAGACCGACAAACAGGATACTGCCGATGACGCCAACGATCAGCTCGATGGGCAGCTCGTAGGGATAGATCACAACCCGCCCGATCATATCGCAGACCAGCACGAACACAGCGCCAAACAGAGCGGTATCCACCAGCGTTCCGCGGATCTGGTCACCCTTGAACATTGCTACGATATTGGGCACGATGAGGCCGATGTAGGAGATCGAGCCGACCACCACAACAACGGATGCCGTGATCATGGCAGCAATGGTCAGCCCCATAAACAGCACCAGATCATACGGAACGCCGAGGTTCTGAGAAAAGTCTTTTCCCATGCCCACGATATTGAAGTGGTTGGCAAATACAAATGCCAGAATCACCAGCGGTACCGTCAGCCAGACAAGCTCATACCGCCCACGAATGACGGTGGAAAAATGACCGACCAGCCAGCTGGAAAGAGCCTGTGTCATTTCATATTTGTAGGCAAGATAATTGGTAACGCCCATTACGATGTTGGAGAACATGATGCCGACCAGCGGGACCATGACAACATCCTTGAACTGGATACGCTGGATGAACCAGACAAAGACCCATGTACCCAGAACGGCACAAACGAAGGAAAAGGCAGCACGTCCCCACAGGGTAGAACCCGGTGCAAACAGCAAAGCCAGCAGAATGCCAAACTGTGCAGAAGAGATCGTTGCGCCTGTGGTGGGCGAAACAAACTTGTTCATACAGAGTTGCTGCATGATAAGCCCCGCCACGCTCATGCCAATGCCTGTGCAGAGGATGGCAAGCAGACGCGGCAGGCGGGAGATCAGAAAGATCTCCCATGTTTCCACGCTGCCTATAAGCAGGTCAGAAGGCCGGATGTCCAGCACCCCGACAAACAAAGAACAAACCGAAAGAATCATCAGCAGAACGCCGAGAAAAACAGTGGAACGATGATTACGAATGAAAAGCCCTCCTCAAGATTAGTGCAAACTAACTTTTTTGAAAATAAAAAGAGAACGCCTGTGTGTGAAGAAACTGGTCTTACGTGTTCACACACAGCGCGTTCTGCTGAAGGGATTATATCATAAGGCATCAATGGGTTTCAAGTAGCAAACTCGCACGAAGGTTTTTCATGGCAAACTGCCATGCTTTGTTAATTCCTACAAAGTTGCTCCGAACAAAAAGAGCCTTTGCATTTGTTGGTAAAAATCACCATGCGGCTTTAGCGCAAAACCTCCAGAAGCCGTCTGCCGGCTTCCTGCTGCGATTCCCCAAACGCCACCGCCAGCTCCTCCCGCAGGACGCGCTCTACCATCTGGTAGAAGTAGGTATCCATAGCGTTGATCTTCCGCCCGCGGCTTTGCTGCTGGGTCTGCTTTTGCCCCAGCTCCTTGAACAGGGTCAGGTACTGGTAAAAATCATTGGTGTGCAGCAGTGCCTGATAATGTTCTGCCAGCGCTGTCTGTACCCCCGCCGGGATAGGCAGCTTCTCCGCTTTGATGCGTGCAAGGTCGGCTGCCGCCTGCTGCGCCGAGACCACCGGGCGCAGGGCCGCTTCCTTTTCCGTGGGGATATAGCTGCGATCGTGGGAATCCGAAAAATAAGGCCGGAGGGTGTAATACTCTCTGGCGGGCTCATCGCAAAAGCGCCGCAGCCCGACCCCTTCCACCTCGTGCACTCCCAGATTTCCGTAAACCACCAGCGCTCCCGCTTGAAACCGTGACATGGTATTGCCTCTTTCCCTTGTATGGAAAGGCTGCAAAAACAGACTTTCCAGCGTAATTTTACTCTTTACTTTATTGTACCACGGTAGGTTGGCGGGCTTCAAAGGGCATCTTCCACAAAGTTTGCCTCGTGCAATCTGCGCAGAATGCCCAGTACAATTCTTGTGCAAAACTGCCTTTGCAAATTCCAGACAGGCAGGCTATAATGATTTCGTACAACGAGTAGCACTCATGCGTAAAACCGGTTGCATGAGAGCTGCCCGTTGTTTTTTTGTCCTCAAAATGGAAAGGTAAGGTGAATCCCATGGAAAGTTCCAATCAATTTCTCGGCACGGAACGCATCGGCAAACTGATGCAAAAGTATGCGATCCCGTGCATTATTTCGCTGCTGGTCGGCGCACTGTACAACATCGTGGACCAGATCTTTATTGCAAACGCCAGTTATCTGGGTTCCTACGGCAACGCCGCCAATACGGTCGTGTTCCCGCTTACGGTGGTGGCGCTGGCCATTGCCGTGATGATCGGTGACGGCTGCTGCGCCTTTGTCAGCATCAGCCTTGGCCAGAACGAAGTCCCCAAGGCAAGGCGGAGCGTTGGCAACGCGGTGGTGATGTGTCTGGTCAGCAGCATCGTTCTGACCGCTGTGTATCTGATCTTTGCAAATACCATTCTCGCCATGTTCGGCGGAACGGTCAACGCCGAGACCTATCATCATTCCCAGGAATATTTCTTCTACATCACGCTGGGTGTACCCTTTTATATGTTCGGGCAGGCCATGAACCCGGTGATCCGCGCCGACGGCAGTCCGCGCTTTGCCATGCTCTCCACGCTGGCCGGGGCCGTCGTGAATATCATCCTCGACCCGGTCTTTCTGTTCGTCTGCAAGTGGGGCATGATGGGCGCGGCCGTTGCCACGGTCATCGGGCAGGTGGTCACGGCGGTGCTGTCGGTGTGGTATCTGCTGCACATGAAGATCACCCGCCCGGAAAAGGGCGATTACCGGCTGAAAGGCACCATCTGCGGCCGCACCCTGACCCTGGGCATGACCAGTTTCCTGTCCCAGATCAGTCTGGTGGCCGCCATGGCCGCCATCAACAACATGATCCGGAAGTACGGCGCACTGGACCCCGTGTTCGGGCAGGAGCAGTACGCCCAGATTCCCATGGCCGTGGTGGGCATCGTGATGAAGTTCTTCCAGATCGTCATCTCCATCGTGGTGGGCATGGCCGCCGGCTGCATCCCCATCGTGGGCTATAACATGGGTGCGGAGAAGAAACTGCGTGTTCGGGAGTTGTTCACCAAGCTGCTGATTGCCGAAGCACTGGTGGGTGCGGTGGCGCTGGTGATGGCAGAGGGTTTCCCTCGGCAGCTCATCGCCATTTTCGGTGCAGCCAATGAGAGCGGCTACTATACGGACTTTGCTATTAAGGCGTTCCGCACCTATCTCTGCATGATGGTGCTGGCCTGCGTCAACAAGGCGTGCTTCATCTTCCTGCAGGCCATGGGCAAGGCGGCCGCGTCCACGGCCTTGTCCATGATCCGCGAGGTCGTCTTCGGCGTGGGATTTGCGCTGCTGCTCCCGGTGTTCTTCGGGCTCACCGGCGTGCTGTACTCCATGCCCGTCTCCGACGCGCTGACGTTCCTCGCGGCGGTCTTCCTGATCGCGCGCACCTACCACCAGCTGCGCAGCGATCC
>OMDC01000630.1_pt1 | contig 14879 bp, 10 predicted proteins | sample 1674201 | NCBI WGS metagenome assembly OMDC01 (sample SAMEA103958152, study PRJEB25191) | human gut metagenome | biome: human-associated habitat [ENVO:00009003]; feature: intestine environment [ENVO:2100002]; material: feces | place: Germany | collected 2013/2015 | reverse complement strand
TATATATATTCAATTGCGGTGCAAAAATACAATAAATTTATGAATAATGCAACTCTTTTCTTATAAATTTATAAAAGTTTGTTCATAATTGTCCAACTTTGTGGATATTTATGTACCTTTGCAGGTTGAAATGCCCCAAAAGAGCATCATAAAGTTATGAAGAAAGAGAAAAGAGACAACTATACGTTCCTCACTCATGCCCCTGTGCATCATGTGATTTTTACGATGGCCATACCAACGATTATCAGTATGCTGTCGACGAGCATGTACAACCTCGCCGACACCTATTTCGTGGGCAGCATCAACACGCAGAGCGTGGCAGCGGTAGGCGTTTCCTTTGCAGCAATGGCTGTGATTCAGGCGATTGGTTTCTTCTTCGGTCACGGAGCAGGCAATTATGTTTCGCGACAGTTGGGCGCCAAACATACGGAAGAGGCACAGAAGATGGCAACCACGGGCTTTGTGCTGAGTTTTCTTACCGGTCTCCTCATCGCCATTCTGGGTCATCTTTTCCTCACTCCGCTCTGTCTTCTGATGGGTTCTACGCCCACCATTCTTCCTTATACAGAGCGTTATCTGGGCATTATCCTGCTGGGTGCTCCCTTTATGACCACCTCGCTTACGCTGAATAATCTGATGCGATTTCAGGGCAATACGATGTATGCGATGAAGGGCATCATGTCGGGTGTGCTGCTCAATCTGATTCTGGCTCCTCTGCTCATTCTCTACTTCCAGCTGGGCATTACCGGAGCCGCCGTAGCCACCCTCACCAGCCAGTGTTTCGGCTGCGCCATGCTCTTCTGGATGACGCATAAAGGCGAGAACATCCGCATCCGTCTCAGCAATTTCACCCCTACCCGCGCCTTTGCTAAGGAGATTATCTTCGGCGGAACCCCTTCGCTGTCAAGACAGGGACTGGGAAGTATCGCTACGCTGATGCTCAATGTGGCAGCAGGTGCGTTTGGCGATGCAGCCATTGCGGGCATGAGCATCGTTACCCGCATCTCCTTCTTCACCTATGCGATGGTCATCGGTCTGGGACAGGGATTCCAGCCGCTCTGCGGATTCTGCTACGGCGCCAAACTCTATGGGCGCGTAAAGGAAGCCTTCTTTTTCTGCATTAAATGCGGCACGGTTTTCCTCGCCGTCTGTGCCCTTCTCGGCTTCATCTTCTCAACTTCCATCATCAGCATCTTCCGCGATGATGCAGCGGTTGTAGCCGTAGGTTCGGTGGCTTTGCGATGGCAGGTGCTCAGTTTTCCGCTCGTAGCCAGCATCGTGCTCACCAACATGCTGATGCAGACCATCCGTAAACCGGTGAGAGCCAACATCGTAGCGGCGGCACGAAGCGGACTTTTCTTCATTCCGCTCATCTTCATCCTCCCCTATTTCTTCGGACTGCTGGGCGTGGAGATGTGTCAGATGTGGGCAGATTGCTGCTCGTTTGCCGTTGCGGTTCCGATAGCCTGGAGCGCTTTCAGGGATATGAGAAGAGAGCAGATGGAACTTGGGAAAAGCCACTAGAAGATAAGAAGATACTAGAAGATAAGAGAAAATACTTGAGATAAGAGAAATGGAGAAGACTTATTACATAGGATTGGACGTTGGCTCTACGACAGCCAAAATAGCCGTTATCGACAGCGATAACCGGGTAATTTACTCAAAATACGAACGCCACAACGCTCGTGTCAACGAACTTGTGTCGCAATATTTCGATGAAATTTTAGCCCTTACCGGCGATGCAGAGGCAAGAATCTGCGTAACGGGAAGCGTAGGAATGGCTACTGCCGAACAGCTCCAGGCGGAGTTTGTACAGGAGGTGGTGGCTGCATCGGTCTATGCCCGTACGGCCCATCCTGAGGCGAAGGCGCTCATCGATATTGGTGGCGAGGACGCCAAGGTTATCTTCTTCAAGCAAAACGGAAATATGGAACTGCGCATGAACGGCAACTGTGCCGGCGGAACGGGCGCTTTCATCGACCAGATGAGTGTGCTGATGGGCGTAGAGAACCAGAAGATGAGCGAGTTGGCGATGAAGGCAGAACACGTTTATCCGATGGCTGCCCGCTGCGGCGTGTTTGCCAAGACCGACATCCAGAACCTGATGGCGCGCAATCTGCCCGAAGCCGATATTGCAGCCAGCATCTTCCATTCCATCGCCGTACAGACGGTGGTAACGCTTTCTCACGGCATCAGCTTCGAGGCTCCTATCCTGCTCTGCGGCGGTCCGCTGACCTTTCTTCCGGCTCTCCGCAAGGCTTTCTGCGATTATCTCCATCTCTCTCCAAACGACTTCATCGTATCCGGAAACAGCAATCTCATTCCGGCTCTGGGCTGTGCTTACCGGGCTAAATCGGCAGATTCTGCAGCCTCAGTATCTGTTCTCAGAAGTCGGATGAAAAAAGAAATACAAACGGAATGGACCAGCAGTCTGCTGCCTCTGTTCAAGAATGAGAAAGAGCATCAGGAATGGCTCAAATCAAAGGCGAAATTCGCTACCGAAACCCAACCGCTGAACAAAGGAAAGCAACAGGTTGTGATTGGTATTGACTCGGGCTCTACTACGACGAAGATTGTTGCGGTAAGGGTGAATGCGGAGACGCCTACGGGAGATATTGTCTTTACCAATTACCGCCTGAATCTGGGAAATCCGATCAAGGCTGTAGCGGATGGACTGAACGCCCTGAAGCAGGAAGCTGCATTGCGAGGCGCTGAACTGGAAATCGTAGGCTCCTGCTCTACAGGTTACGGCGAAGAACTCATCAAGGCAGCTTTCGGCCTCGACAGCGGCATTATCGAAACAATGGCGCACGAAAGAGCTGCTGCCTCACTCATGCCCGACGTGAGTTTTATCCTGGACATCGGCGGACAGGACATGAAGGCTATCTTCGTGGAGAAAGGGGCTGTGGTGCGCATGGAACTCAACGAGGCGTGCAGTTCGGGCTGCGGAACATTCATCCAGACCTTTGCCAACAATATGGGTTATTCTGTAGGCGATTTTGCCCAACTCGCCTGTCAGTCGAAGGCTCCCTGCGACCTGGGAACCCGCTGCACCGTCTTCATGAACTCGAAGGTAAAACAGGTGCTCAGAGAGGGCGCATCTGTAGCTGATATTTCTGCCGGAATCTCTTATTCTGTCATCAAGAACTGTCTTTATAAGGTATTGAAACTCCATGGTAATGAGAACCTTGGAGGCAAAATCGTTGTGCAGGGTGGTACGATGAGAAACGATGCGGTGGTAAGAGCATTTGAGTTACTCACCCATACCGAAGTGGCACGAAGCAACATGCCTGAACTGATGGGCGCCTATGGCTGTGCCCTTCATGCGGCAGCAGATTACAAGCATCGCACATCTGCAGAAGGCAAGCACCCTGCCTCATCAAGATCCATCGATGATCTCCAGAATCTGGCTCATTATGAAACCAAACAGCTGCAATGCAAAGGTTGCGAAAACCATTGTTATGTTTCCCGCTACACCTTTGCCGGCGGCAACCGATTCTACTCCGGAAACAAGTGTGAGCGTGTGTTCAACAACAAGGGAGCAAACGGGGAAAAAGGCAAAAATATCTACGAATACAAATATAGTTTACTCTTTGACAGAGAGACCGTTAACCCACTTGACGCTGTAAAACACAGCGTCAAAGTAGGCATTCCTCGCATCCTCAACATGTACGAGGAATATCCGTTCTGGAATGCGCTGCTCCGGGCAGCCGGATTGGACGTGATTCTCTCTTCCGATTCCACTTTCAGCCAGTATGAAGGAGCCCTGAATACGGTGATGAGCGACAATATCTGCTTCCCGGCAAAACTGGCTCACAGTCATCTGAAGGAACTCAACGAGAACCCGAAGGTTGACCGCATCCTCATGCCATACGTGGTTTATGAACATAATGACGACCCGAAGAATACGCTGAACAGCTTCAACTGTCCGGTTGTTTCGGGCTACAGCGATGTCATCAAGTCGGTCATCAATCTGAAGAAACCGATCGATACGCCCGTCATCAACTTTGCCCAGCCTAAGGCGCTGGAAAAACAGATTACCGATTATCTCAAGCAACTGGGAGTAAGCAAGAAGACTGCCCATAAAGCGCTGAGAGAGGCCCTCTATGCTCAGGCAGTATATGCAGCTGAGATTAAGAAACAGGGCTGGGAGATTCTGAAAAATGAAGAAACAGAAGCTCAGAAAACGGACGGAGACAAGACTCTGAAGCCGAACAAAGGACTTACGATTCTGCTGGCTGGCCGTCCTTATCATACTGACCCGCTGATTCAGCACAAGCTGAGCGAGATGATAGCCAATCTGGGAGTCAACGTTATCAGCGAAGACATCGCCCGGGGTAATCTCTTTACAGATTTCAAAGACTTCAATCTGGAGAACCTGGCGGCAGAAAGAAATGAGGCAGCATTAGCCAGCCAGGACAACAACGAAGCATACAACTGTCAGCCAGAGACTTATCTCGTGAAGCAATGGGCGTATATGAACCGCATTCTGAAGGCAGCGCAATGGGCAGCCGAACAGGGCGATGAGGTTCATTTCGTCCAGATGACCAGCTTCGGCTGCGGTCCTGACAGTTTTATCCAGGACGAGATTCGCGACATCATGAAGCGCCACAACAAGCCTTTCACGCTGCTGAAGATAGATGATGTGAGCAATATCGGCTCCCTGAAACTCCGTGTCCGCTCGCTCATAGAAAGCCTGAAGGGAGTAAAGGAAGTGAAGAGTGAAGAACGAAGAGTGAAAAATTCAACAGCTGAAGAAATTCAACATTCAACACTCAACATTCAACATTTACAGCAGACCAAGGTATTCACCAGACAGGATATTCATCGCAAGATTCTCGCTCCTTTCATGACCGAATACCTCACCCCTATCATTCCGCCTATCCTGAAACTGATAGGCTATGATGTGGAGGTACTTCCGATGAGCGATGAGGTAAGCGCCGAACTCGGCTTGAAGTTTGCCAACAACGAAGTCTGCTATCCGGCAACACTCATCGTCGGCGACATCATCAAAGCCTTGAAATCAGGCAGATACGACCTGAACAATACGGCAGTAGTGATGAGTCAGACGGGCGGCCAGTGTCGCGCAACCAACTACGCCGGTCTCATCAAGCGTGCGATGATTTCCAATGGATTCCAGGACATTCCGCTGCTCACACTCGGTGTAACAGCCTCAACAGGCGAAGTATCAGGCTCAACAGACGACAAGCAAGACTACAACGAGCAGGACGGCTTCAATGTGCCTTGGCTGAAATACAGTCAGATTATCGTTACCGCCATTTTCTATGGCGATGCAATCAACGAAATGTACAACGCCTGCATCGTAAGAGAGCGTAAACCGGGCATTGCCAGAGAGTTGCGCGATAAATACATGCAGCTGATAGACGGACCTATCGCCCAGAATTCAGCCAAAGAACTCATCCGACTCCTGGAACAGGCAGCCGAAGAATTCAACCAGATGACCCTCGACAGAGAACTGCCGAAGGTAGGAATCGTAGGCGAAATCTTCCTGAAGTTCAATCCTTTCGCCCACCAGTTCCTGGAGCAGAACATCATTTCGCGCGGCATTGAGGTGGTTCCGCCTCTGCTTGCCCCTTTCTTCCTGCAGGAATTTGTGAACGTGGAGATACAGAAACACATGCGGCTGAGTTGCACCAAAGTGCCCGATTTCATCATCAAGGGCGCTTATCAGGCGCTGATAGGCAGAAGATTGCGCCAGGTAAACAAGGCAGCCGGCAAGTTCCGCTACTTCCGTCCGTTCACCAATATCTATGATGATGCGAAGGACGTACAGGGACTGGTTTCGCTCGCAGCCCAGTTTGGAGAAGGCTGGCTTCTGCCTGCCGACATCGTAGGTTACATCCGTGATGGCGTGAACAACATTATCTCGCTCCAGCCTTTCGGTTGCATCGCTAACCACGTGATTTCCAAGGGCATCGAGAAACGTCTCCACGACCGTTTCCCAATGCTCAACCTCGTATCGCTCGACTTCGATTCCGGTGTTTCAGAGGTAAACGTTACCAACCGACTGCTCCTCTTTCTGGACAGCATCGCAAAATAAGACAAGCCAGACCCATGTACGGCAAAACACCGTATATGGGTCTTTCCGTCTTTCATCCCTCAAAAAATCACTCTAAAAAATACAAAAAACCGTAGCTATTTCTTTGTCATTCAAGAAAATAATCGTATCTTTGCACTCAAATTTTATTGAGACATTAAGAAAATGAGTAAAGATACATTAACTCATCAGCTGACAGAGACCATCGAGGAGCTTTCGAGCGCCGAATCTTTGAAGGGTCTCTTCCATCAGCATCGAGACGGGAATCCACTTCCTTCGGGCAAGGCGCTCGAAGAAATCATCAGTTTGTCCCGTTCTATCCTCTTTCCGGGATATTTCGGTAATTCTTCGGTAAATATCTCAACCATCAAATATCATATTGGAGTAAGAGTAGAGAAACTCTATGAGATGCTGTCAGAGCAGATTCTCGCCGGTCTCTGCTTCGCCAACGACTGCGAAACGGAAACCCAGGCTGAACTGCAGCACCAGCGTGCCAAGGCAGGCGTGATTGCAGCCAAGGTAATCATGGAATTTCCGAGACTGCGCAAGATTCTGGCTACCGATGTAGAGGCTGCCTACGAGGGCGACCCGGCTGCCATGAGCCACGGAGAAATCATCTCCTGCTACCCGGTCATCAAGGCGATTACCAACTACCGCATCGCTCACGTGCTGCACGAACTGGGAGTGCCGCTCATTCCGAGAATGATGACTGAGCTGGCGCATTCGGAAACCGGTATTGACATTAACCCGGAGGCTACCATCGGCAAGCACTTCACCATCGACCACGGTACGGGTGTGGTGATTGGAGCTACCTGCATCATCGGCGACAATGTGAAACTCTACCAGGGTGTAACCCTCGGAGCCAAGAGTTTCCCTCTCGATAAGGACGGCAACCCTATCAAGGGAATCCCTCGCCACCCTATCCTCGAAAATGATGTCATCGTCTACGCCAATGCCACCATCCTCGGTCGCATCACCATCGGAGAAGGCTGCGTAGTGGGAGCCAACGTATGGGTTACCAAGGATATGAAACCGAAAACAAAGAAATATAAAAAAGAAAAACAAAGTTTATTAGATATAGAATTCAATAATGGAACAGGAATTTGAACTCATTGCCAAGACCTTCATGGGCCTCGAGCCTGTCTTGGCTGAAGAGCTCACCCAGTTGGGTGCCAATAATGTACAGATCGGTCGCCGCATGGTGTCTTTCACAGGCGACAAGGAAATGATGTATCGTGCTAACTTCCAGTTGCACACAGCCATCCGTATCTTAAAGCCTATCAAGCACTTCAAGGCTAGAAGCGCTGAAGAGGTGTATGATCAGATCCAGAAGATCAAGTGGGATGACATCTTAGACGTGAAGAAGACTTTCTCTGTTGACTCAGTAGTCTACTCAGAGGAGTTCCGCAACTCACGCTTCGTAACCTACAAGGTAAAGGATGCGATTGTTGACTGGTTCCGCGAGAAGCAGGGTACACGTCCAAATATCAGCGTATCTAACCCGGATATCCGCCTCAACATCCACATTGCAGAAGACAATGCCACCTTGAGTCTCGATTCGAGTGGTGAGAGTCTGCACCGCCGTGGCTACCGCCAGGAGCAGGTAGAGGCTCCTCTGAACGAGGTTCTCGCTGCAGGTATGATTCTGATGACCGGCTGGAAGGGCGAATGCGATTTCATCGACCCGATGTGTGGTTCAGGTACCATCGCCATCGAAGCTGCCCTCATCGCCCGCAACATCTCTCCAGGTGTATTCCGCAAGGAGTTTGCCTTCGAGAAATGGAACGATTTTGATCAGGATCTCTTCGACATGATCTATAACGACGACTCACAGGAGCGCGAGTTTGAGCACCATATCTATGGTTACGATGTTGACATGAAGGCTGTAAACACAGCTAATCTCAACGTTCGTGCTGCCGGTCTTAGCAAGGACATCACCATCGCCCAGCAGGACTTCAAGGACTTCACCCAGCCAGCAGAGAAGAGCATCATCGTGATGAACCCTCCATACGGCGAGCGCATCTCTACCCCTAACCTCCTGAACACCTACAAGATGATAGGTGAGCGTTTCAAGAAGGCTTTTGCCGGCAACGAGGCTTGGGTATTGAGCTACCGCGAGGAGTGCTTCGAGCAGATTGGTCTGAAACCATCTATCAAGATTCCTGTATTCAACGGAAGCTTGGAGTGCGAATTCCGCAAGTATGTGATGTTCGACGGCAAGATGAAGGACTTCCGTTCTGAAGGCGGTATTGTGAAGACTGAGCGCGAGAAGAGCGAGATGGCTCAGAAGCACCGTTTCAAGAAGGAGCGTGAATTCAAGAAGCGTGTTAGCGAGGAGACTGAAAACGAGGAGGACGATATCCGTTCTTTCAAGTTCCATACTCACCGTCTGGAAGACTTCGAGAAGAAGCGTGCTGAGTTCCATAAGGGCGGTCGTTCACGTATCGGTGGCGGTCGACGCAATGATGAAGACGATGACAAGCGTGGCAGCCGCAGCTTCAAGGGCGACCGCAAGGGTGGCCGTGACTTTGGTGGCAAGCGCGACGGAAAGCGTTTCGAGAAAGGCGACAAGCGTGGTGGCTTCAAGGGCGACAAACGTGGTGGCCGTGATTTCGGAGGCAAGCGCGGAAGCAAGAAGAACTTCAGCGGTGACTTCGACGACGAGGATTAAAGAGACATACTACCCATACGTCGTGTTTCACGACGCATGGGTGGTAAACCCGATAAAGTAAAGTAAAGAATATAATGAATCTGAAGAATTCAATTTATAAATTAACTTTTGCTGCTATGATTATGATGGCTATGAATGCAACCGACTTACAGGCTCAGGGCGTGGTTTCTGCTCAGAAAGGCGAGAAAACCTTTACATTGGAAGACCTGAACTTCGGCGGCAACAACTATCGCAACATGGTAGCTAAGAACCGCTGGTGCACCTGGTGGGGCAATGAACTCGTTCGCCAGGATGTGGATGCCTGCTATCTCGTCAACAAGACGACAGGCAAGGAGACCAGACTCTTCGGCATCAATGACATCAACCAGTGGATTGCTCCTACCAAAGACATCAAGGTAAGAGCCCTCTACAATGCTCTCTTCCCTTTTGCAGGCAAGAGCATCGTGATGGTAAGCAACGGCAGCAAGACTTATACCGTAGACTTCAAGAAGCATAAGCTGCTGACGGCGAGAACCTCCTGGAGGCTAATGCCCAGCAGAACGCCTTCGCCTATCTGAAGGACAGCAACCTCTATGTGCGTACCTTCGATGTAACCAGCAACGCCCTGACAAAAGAGAAGAAATCTCACGATTTCCAACTCTCAAAGGACGGAAACCGCGAAATCGTTTATGGACAGAGTGTTCACCGCGATGAGTTCGGCATCAGCAAGGGAACCTTCTGGAGTCCGAACGGCGAACTGCTCGCCTTCTATCGCATGGACCAGAGTATGGTAACCGACTATCCGCAGGTCGACATCCCGGAAATCGGTTTCAATCATCCTGAAACACAGAGTTGCATTGCTACTCCTGCACCAGACAAGTATCCGATGACTGGCGAAACATCACACAAGGTAACCGTAGGCGTGTTCGACTGCATGACCGGCAAGACCGTCTATCTGAAGGCTGGCGATCCTACAGACCGCTACTTCACCAACATCGCATGGAGTCCGGACAGCAAGACCATCTATATGTTCGAACTGAACCGCGACCAGAACGACTGCCGTCTGACTGCCTACAATGCAGAAACCGGCGAGAAGACAGGCGAGCTCTATCGCGAAACCGACGAGAAATACGTGGAGCCTTGCCACCCTATCCAGTTCCTGCCTTGGGACAGCAACAGCTTTATCATGCAGAGCCGCAAGGATGGCTACAACCACCTCTATCTCTGCACCCTGGGCAAGCACGGAAGCCGCATGGCCAGCAACACAGAATCGCTCGAAATCAAGCAGTTGACTTCCGGTAAATGGGAAGTGATGGAAGTGCTCGGTTTCAACAGCAAGCGCAAGAGTATCATCATCGCATCCAACGAGAAATCGCCTATCCAGAGAAACATCTTTGCCGTAGATACAAAAACCGGCAAGCGTACGCTGGTAGATGATTGTGGCAAGGGATGGCACAGCGCCACTTTGAGCGAGAACGGACAGTATGTCTTCGACAACTACTCTACTCCTACCGTGCCTCGCAAGATTGCCCTCGTGAATACCGAGAACGGCAAGCGCACCGCTTACTTCACAGCCGAGAACCCTTGGAAGGGCTACAATGTGCCTGAGTACAGCTGCGGTTCCATCAAGGCTGCCGATGGCGAAACAGACCTCTACTGGAGAATGGTGAAGCCGGTAAACTTCGATCCAAACAAGAAGTATCCTACCATTATATATGTATATGGTGGACCTCATGCCCACAACGTAGATGCCCGCTGGAACTACTCTAGCCGTGGTTGGGAAACCTACATGGCAGAAAAGGGCTATCTGCTCTTCATCCTCGACAACCGTGGAAGCGAGAACCGTGGCAAGGCTTTCGAGCAGGCAACCTTCCGCCAGCTCGGACAGATTGAGATGCAAGACCAGATGAAGGGTGTGGAATATCTGAAGACGCTTCCTTACGTAGATGCTGACAAGATTGGCGTTCACGGCTGGAGCTTCGGCGGATTCATGACCATCTCACTGATGACCAACCACCCAGATGTGTTCAAGGTAGGCGTAGCAGGCGGTCCGGTAATCGACTGGCACTGGTACGAGGTGATGTATGGCGAGCGCTATATGGACACCCCACAGACCAACCCAGAGGGTTACAAGAAGACTTCCCTGCTCTATCAGGCAAAGAACCTGAAGGGCAAGCTGCAGATTATCCAGGGCTTGAACGATGTGACCGTAGTGCCACAGCACTGCCTCACCTTCCTCAAGGCTTGCATCGCAGCAGGCACCCAGCCAGACTTCTTCGTCTATCCTGGCGAGCCTCACAACATGAGAGGTCATCAGAGCACTCATCTGCATGAGCGCATCAGCAATTATTTTTTCGATTATCTCAAGTAAATATCTAGAAGTAAACACCCCCCGGAAAAGGGGAGTTTACTTCTACATCAAATAACAAACAATAACTTACAGCAAATGAAAATTTTATTGTTAGGAGGCGGTGGCCGCGAGCACGCCTTAGCATGGAAAATCGCTCAGAGCGAAAAGTGTGAGAAACTCTTCATCGCTCCTGGTAATGCCGGTACACAGAATGTCGGCGAGAACGTAGATATCAAGGCAGACGACTTTGAGGCGCTCAAGAACTTCACAGTAGAAAATGGCGTTGATATGGTGGTAGTTGGTCCGGAAGACCCATTGGTAAAGGGTGTTTACGATGACTTCAAGAACGATCCTCGCACCCAGAACATCCCTGTCATCGGTCCATCAAAGGCTGGCGCCGTACTGGAAGGCAGCAAGGACTTCGCCAAGAAGTTCATGAAGCGCCACAACATCCCTACTGCCCAGTATGAGACTTTCGACGGCGAGCACGTAGAGGAAGGCTTGAAATTCCTGGAGACACTGAAGGCTCCTTATGTATTGAAGGCTGACGGTTTGTGCGCCGGTAAGGGCGTTCTCATCCTCCCTACCCTGGAAGAGGCTAAGAAAGAGTTCAAGGAGATGCTCGGCGGTATGTTCGGCAACGCTTCTGCACGCGTAGTCATCGAGGAATTCCTCAGCGGCATTGAGTGCTCTGTATTCGTATTGACCGACGGCAAGAACTACAAGATTCTGCCTGAGGCTAAGGATTACAAGCGCATCGGCGAGCACGATACCGGTCTGAACACCGGCGGTATGGGTAGCGTTACCCCTGTACCATTCGCTACCAAGGAGTGGATGCAGAAGGTTGACGAGCGCATCATCCGTCCTACCGTAGAGGGACTTGCTGAGGAGAACATCGACTATAAGGGATTCATCTTCTTCGGTCTGATCAACGTTGAAGGCGAGCCTATGGTCATCGAGTACAACTGCCGTATGGGTGACCCTGAGACAGAGAGCGTGATGCTCCGTCTGAAGAGCGACATCGTGGATCTCTTCGAAGGTGTAGCAGCAGGCGATTTGGACAAGCGCAGCATCGAGTTTGATGAGCGTGCTGCAGTCTGCGTGATGCTCGTAAGCGGCGGTTATCCTGAGGCTTACAAGAAGGGTTATCCTATCCAGGGCATCGATGATGTAGAAGGTTCGGTAGTATTCCACTCCGGTACAGCCATGAAGGATGGTCAGGTAGTAACCAACGGTGGTCGCGTCATCTGCGTAAGCAGCTACGGCAAGGACAAGGAAGAAGCCTTGAAGAAGAGCTTTGCTGAGGCACAGAAGATCCAGTTCACCGACAAGTACTTCCGTTCTGATATCGGACAGGACCTTTAGTTTTTTAATGTTGAATTAGATGTTAAGAAAGAAAACTTTTCAAAATAAAGTAGCGGCTAGCCGCTACTCTTTACCTATTACTGCAACCCTTGCCACGCTGGTTTGGGTTGCAGTAGGTTTATTGGTATCCAATATCTGGGTAGAATTTGCTTTCACAGCCATGTCTACCCTGCTGATGGTGGAACTGAACAACCGTAATGCCCTGATGCGTACCTACAGCCGAATGGTATCTTGCAGTTTTCTGGCATTACTGACGATGACAGGACTCCCCCACCTCTCTTTAAAAAGCAGTATTGTGACGATGTGTTTCATCGCCTTTTATCTCATTATCTGGAATTGCTATCAGGATAAACGCTCTACAGGCTGGACTTTCTACGCCTTTGCCTGCATCGGTCTGGCATCGATGATTTTCGTGCAGATAGGCTATTTCATGCCTATCCTGTGGATCATGATGATGGTGTTTACCCTCTCGTTTAGCGTAAAGACATTCTTTGCATCCCTGGTAGGTCTCATCGTGCCCTATTGGTTTGCAGCCGGTTATTTCTTCTATACCGACAACATACAGGGGCTGGCTGACCACTTCTGCGAATTCATCAACTACAGCGAACTCTTTGATTATTCGCAGGTTACCGACCATCAGGTACTGAACCTGAGTTTTGTTACCCTGCTCACCATCATCGGTTCCATCCACTTCATACGCACCAGCTACGGCGATAAGATACGAACCCGCATGATCTACGAAACGTTTATCATGATATCGGTTGCCTGCATCATCTTCATCGTCCTCCAGCCTCGACATATACAGGAACTGGGCGGCATCCTGATTGTGAATACAGCACCGCTTATCGCCCATTTCATCACATTCACCAGAGGTAAGTTTACCAACATCTCCTTCATCCTGCTGCTCATCATGTTGGTACTTATCATGGCTTACAACATACTCGTACCAGAGAGCATATTACTATGAGTTGGATTATAGATTTCTTGATGAGCTGGGGCTACTGGGGCATGCTGGTATCAGCCTTCCTTGCCGGCAGTTTCTTTCCCTTCAGCAGCGAGGTGGTCATGTCGGGCTTACAGGCTGCCGGACTGGAACCTATCCAGCTCGTACTGTATGGAAGCATCGGCAATGTGCTCGGTTCTATGTTCAACTATGGCGTAGGACGGATGGGCAAGCTGGAATGGATTGAGAAATATCTGCATGTAAAGAAAGAGAGTCTTGACAAGGCTCAGCATTTCATGGCTGACAGAGGAGCCTGGATGGGATTCTTCGCCTTCCTGCCCCTGTTGGGAAGTGCCATCACCATCGTTTTGGGACTGACGAGAGCCAACATCGTGATTTCAGTCATCAGCATCACCATCGGAAAGGTGTTGAGATATGTACTGCTGGTTTACGGACTCAGTTTCATCTTTTAAACAAGCTGCAAAGAAAACAAAGAATTGATTCATATAGATTGACTGCTTATGAGAAAGTATTTATACCTTATTATATTATGTGTGGTTTTCGCGGGCTGTAAAGGCAGCCAACAGAAAGGCAACACCGCAGAAAGTACCGGAAAGGAATCTGTCGCCAACAGCGATGGCAAACCTGCTGTTACCGTAACTATCCCTCCCTACAAGTTTTTCGTGGATAAGATTGCCGAAGATAAGGTGGATGTCAACGTGATGGTATCCAACGGCAACAACCCGGAGACTTACGAGCCTTATGCCCAGCAGATGATGGAACTCTCCAGGAGTGCCCTCTATCTGAAAGTGGGAAGCATCGGTTTCGAACAGACCTGGATGAAGAAGCTGCAGGACAACGCTCCTGACATGAAGGTGATAGATACCTCCACAGGCATCACGCCTGCCAAGACACCAGGCGGCAATACCGACCCGCATGTATGGATGAGTTGCAAAAACGCCCGCATCATCTCCAGCAACATCTTCAAGGCACTCTGCAATCTGGAGCCGAAGAACAAGGCATTCTTTGAGAAGAACTATCTGTCGCTGCTGAAGATCATCGACAAGCGAGACAGCACCATCAGAAAGGGTTTCAAGAATCATCCCGAGATGGTTCGCAAGTTTGTGATTTGTCATCCTATCCTCACCTACTTTGCCCGTGATTACCAGCTGGAGCAGCTTGCCATAGAGGAAGAAGGCAGGGAGCCTAGTGCCTCCCAGCTGAAGAGCCTCATAGAGAGAGCCAGAAAAGAAAAGATCAAGTTCTGCCTGATACAGGCAGAATTTGCCAACCGCAACACCACAACCTTCATCAAGGAGAGCCACACCAAGCCAATGAATATCAACCCATTGCAAGGCGACTGGAACTGGGCGATGCAGGAAGCGGCTGCAGCGGTACAAGGCAAGAAAATCGTTGTTGGGAAGTAAGCTCCAGACGTTCTGTAAGTTCCACACGTTCTGTAAGCTCCACACGCCCTGAAAGGGCAGAAGCTCCTAGCCCAGGGCATCGCCCT
>OMDC01000623.1_pt1 | contig 14965 bp, 13 predicted proteins | sample 1674201 | NCBI WGS metagenome assembly OMDC01 (sample SAMEA103958152, study PRJEB25191) | human gut metagenome | biome: human-associated habitat [ENVO:00009003]; feature: intestine environment [ENVO:2100002]; material: feces | place: Germany | collected 2013/2015 | reverse complement strand
CTCCGTGGCCGCCGCCCGGGGCTACCGCATCATCATCGTCATGCCCGAGACCATGAGCGTGGAGCGCCGCCAGCTGATGAAGGCCTATGGTGCGGAGCTGGTGCTCACTGAGGGGGCCAAGGGCATGAGGGGGGCCATTGCCAAGGCCGAGGAGCTGGCCCGGGAGATTCCCGGCAGCTTCGTCCCCGGCCAGTTCGTCAACGCCGCCAACCCCAAGGCCCACTTTGACACCACCGGGCCGGAGATCTGGCAGGATACCGACGGGCAGGTGGACTGGTTCGTAGCAGGCGCCGGCACCGGCGGCACCATCACCGGCGTGGGGCAGTATCTGAAGTCCCGGAACGCCGCCGTCCGGGTGGCGGCGGTGGAGCCCAAGAGCTCGGCGGTGCTGTCCACCGGCGTGGCCGGGGCCCACAAGATCCAGGGCATCGGCGCAGGCTTTGTGCCCCAGGTGCTGGATACCAGAATCTATGACGAGATCATTCCCGTCACCAATGAGGATGCCTTCGCCCTGGGCCGGGAGATCGGCCATACCGAGGGCGTGCTGGTGGGCATCTCCTCCGGCGCCGCCGTGTGGGCGGCTCTGCAGATCGCCCAGCGGCCGGAGTCCGCAGGCAAGACCTTCGTGGTGCTTCTGCCGGACACCGGCGACCGGTATCTGTCCACCCCCCTGTTCGCGGAATAAAGAATTGCAGAAAACGCAAGGCCCTCCGGCTGACGCCGGAGGGCCTTGTCGCGTTTTGTGTCACTTCCCCTGAGTGATCTGCTCGCACAGCCACTGGGAGAACTGATAGGTGAACTTTCCGTAGGGATGGACGCAGGGTGTCCGAGTCCAGGCAGCGGATGCGGTCGCCGTCGGCCAGCTCCGCAAAGCCCTGGTTCACGGCGGTCAGGCGGCTGTGGGCAAAGCTGGGATTCCCGGCAGCCACGTCGGCGGTGACGCCGTAGACCTTCAGAATGTAGATGGTGGCGTCCGGCTGGAGCTGGCGCAGCTGCTCCAGGTCGCTCTGGTAGGCGTCGAACAGGTTCCCCAGGGGATAACCGGCCTCGTTGAGGCCCAGCATCACGAAAATGTGGCTGTATTGCTTGCTGCGCAGCAGGGACCCCAGGTCCATTGCGCCGAAATTCTTGTCGGAGGCGGTGGTGGAGAACATCTTGAACACCGTCATGCCCACGTCGGCGAAGTAGTCGGCGCTGCCCAGCCGGGCATAGTTGGCCACGTTCACCATCCGGGAGTCGCCGATGAACAGGGCGTCGTCGAAAAAGCTCTCGTCCTGGCCGTATACGGCGTTGGTGACCACCACCGGCGGCTCAGGCTCGGGCTCGGGCTCGGGTTCCGGTTCGGGTTCCGGGTCGGGTTCCGGTTCGGGGTCCGGCGCTGGCGGGGCGTCTTTCGCCGCCAGCATCCGCTGCCAGTCGGTGTCGTCCCGCAGCATCAGAAAGGGCACGGCGATGGCCCACTTGTCGTCATAGCCGCCCACGTATTTTTGCAGCTGTCCCTTCATCACCAGGCCGCACACGGCGGCGGCGATTCCGGTGACCACCAGGATGGCGGCCAGGGCCAGGGGGCGGAAATTCTTGATATGCTTCATGATAACGCCCCCTTTAGAACGAGAAGTACATAAACGGATCGTTGGTGGCCACGGACATGCAGTAAACGCAGGCCCAGAACAGCACCGCCAGGACCACCGTGCCCAGCCAGGTGCCGCGGATGCGGTTCCACAGCTTCTCCGGCCCCGGGGTGGAGAACACAATGCCCAGCACCAGCAGCCACCAATACTGTTTGCCGTACTGCAGCCAGTCCCCGGCGTTGACGGCGATCCCTTGGGACACGAGGGGAAACAGTCGGCCCAGGTAAACGCCGATGCGGCTCACCGAGGGGATGGCGAACAGCATCCAGCTCAGGGGAATCATCAGCACCATGTACACCCGGGAGATTACCCGGCTGCGCGCCAGCACCCGGCCCCATCCGGCCCGCTCCAGGGCGATGAGGGCGAACAGCAGCAGGCCCCACAGCAGGAAGTTCAGGGTGCTGCCGTGCCACAGGCCCGTCAGGACCCACACCGCCAGCAGGTTCAGATAGGTCCGGGCCGTCCCCTCCCGGCTGCCGCCCAGGGGGATATAGACGTAATCCCGGAACCAGGAGCTGAGGCTGATGTGCCACCGCCGCCAGAAGTCCTGCATGGAGCGGGCGGCGTAGGGGTGTTCAAAGTTCCGGGGCAGCCGGAAGCCCAGCATCCGCCCCAGGCCCAGGGCCATCCAGGAATAGCCGCAGAAGTCCAGATACAGCTGCAGGGAGTAGGCCGCGATGCCCATCCACGCCAGAGGCGTGGACACGCTTTCATAGCCGATGTTCCCCACCTGACGCCACAGGCTGCCGATCTGGTTGGCCAGCAGCACCTTCATGGACAGGCCCAGGATAAAGTCCCGCAGGCCGCTGTCAAAGTCCTCCAGGCCCGGCCGGGGCGGGTCGGACAGCTGCTCATGCAGGGACAGGGGGTCCATCAGCGGGCCGGACAGCAGCTTGGGAAACAGCAGCACGCCGGTGAAAAACAGCAGGGGCTTTCTTTCCGCCGGGACCCGGCCCCGGTACACGTCGATCAGGTACGCCGCCAGCTGGAAGGAATAGAAGCTGATGGCCAGGGGCAGCGTCACTCCCAGACCCAGGAGTCCCGCGTATTTGAAGAAGAACAGACAGCCGAACAGGGCCGCCAGGCCCAGCACCAGCAGTCCCCGGCTCTCCCGGGGCCGCATCCGCAGCCCCAGCAGATACACCAGAACCGCTAGACCCAGCAGCGGAGCCAGGCACCAGGGCCGCTGCCACACGCCGATGACGTAGAACACCAGGCTCCCCAGGCACAGCAGGCCCGCCCGCCAGCGGGCGGGGACTAGATAAAACGCCGCCAGAAACAGCGGCAGAAACACAAACACAAACGGAAGTGTATTAAAACCCATGAAAATATCCCTCTTAATTCTGGCGGAGCCGGGCCCCGGATGATCTCGCAAGGCATATTATAAGGCGGCCCCGGCGGAAAAGTCCAGTTAAAAAGAGGAAACAAAATATAACAAATTATGACAAATACCCCGGCGCAGTGCGCCGGGGTATTTGGAGCATATAACGCTTTTCGCTTACCGCTGACCCTTGTCGTAGGGGATGCCCTCGGCCTTGGGGGCCCGGGACTTCTTGGAGGTAAAGGCCAGCACCAGCAGGGTGATCAGATACGGCAGCATCCGGTACAGGTGGGCGCTGATGCCGATATTGGCCAGCAGGAACACGCCGTCGCCGTTGATGTCGATGCTGGCGTATGCCGCGGCGATGCACTTGAACAGGCCGAACAGCAGGGACGCCCCGGCGATGTTCAGAGGCTTCCAGTTGCCGAAGATCATAACGGCCAGGGCCAGGAAGCCGAAGCCCGCCACGTCGCCGTTGGAGGAGCAGTTGGCCGTGGTCATGGCGTACACGAAGCCGCCCATGCCCGCCAGCGCGCCGGAAATGGTGACGCCGGCATAGCGCATCTTATACACGTTGATGCCCAGAGAGTCCGCCGCCTGGGGATTCTCGCCGCAGGCCCGCAGACGCAGGCCGAACCGGGTCTTGTACAGGATGACGGACAGAATGATGAACAGCAGGATGCAGATGTAGGTGGCCAGGTAGATTTTGTTCAGGAAGGTTTCCCCGAAGAAGCCCCATTCCACGCTCTTGTCCACGCCGAAGGTGGACTTTTTCAGCATGAACCAGCTGGCAGAGTCGCCGGTGGCCATTTGCAGGGTGTTCTGGTTGGCGATGATGCGGATCAGGAACAGCACCAGAGCGGGGGCCATCAGGTTCAGGGCCGTGCCGCCGATGGTCTGGTCGGCCCGGAGGTTGATGGACGCAAAGCTCAGCAGCAGGGAGAACACCGCGCCCATGGCCGCCGCCACCAGCATGGTCAGCAGCTCCAGCCCCTGAAGGGCCACCCAGTCACCGGCCTGCTTGGCGGCCAGCACCGCCTGGGACCCCTGCATCAGCCGCACAAACAGCACGCCGATGAAGGCGCCGAAGATCATGATACCTTCCAGGGCCAGGTTGATGATACCGCTTCGCTCGGCGAACACGCCCGCCAGGGCCACGATCATCAGGGGCACCGCATAAATAAGCGTCTGTTGGATCAGGAACGTCATGCCTGGTCGCCTCCTTCCTCCGTCTGAGCCGCTGCCGGCTCTGCCGGTTCCGTGGGTTCCTCCGCCGGTTCCTCCGGGGGTGCGACGTCCGCCGCCGGGGCGGCAGTCTCCTCCACATGGGCATGGGGCTTTTTCTTCCGGGACAGCATCATGCGGATGGCCAGGGAAAAGGCGGACAGATACACGATCACGGAGATGATGACATCGGTGATATACTCGTTATAGGCCGTCAGGTTGGTCAGCTGCAGACCCACGATGTTCAGCATGGCCATGAAGATACCGGTGAAGATCACGGCGATGGGGTTGTTCAGGGCCAGCAGGGCCACGGGGATGCCGTTGAAGCCCACGGCGGGCAGGGCCTGATAGGTGGACCAATAGAACTCCGTGTTGCCAGAGAGCCAGTACAGGGCCGCGCCTGCCCCGGCCAGCGCACCGGCGATGGCCATGGACAGCACGATGTTGCGCTTGTCCCGGATACCGGCATAGCGGGCGGCGTGGCGGTTGGCGCCGCAGGCCTTCAGCTCATAGCCCAGGGTGGTCTTGTTCATCAGGATGTACATGGCGATGGCGATGACGATGGCAACGAGAATGCCGCCGTTGACCTGGGAGCCGGGGAAGATGGCGTCCAGCCCCAGCTTGGGGGTGGCCACGCCGTTGAAGGTGGTCTTATAGATATAGCCGGACTTGGTGCTCTCGACCATATTCTTGAAATTGCTGATGTCGAACATCCAGGTCACCAGGTTGGCGGCGATCCAGTTGGTCATGATGCACGCCAGCACCTCGTTGATGTTCAGCAGGGCCTTCACCAGGCCGGGAATCGCGCCCCACAGAGCGCCGGACAGGCACCCGGCCAGGAAGGCCAGCACCCAGATAACGCCCACGGGCACCGCGCTGGAGGGGATGGACAGGGCCACCATCAGGGTGACCATGGTGGAGATCAGATACTGGCCGGGGGCGCCGATGTTAAAGAGGCCCGTCTTGAAGGCCACGGCCACGGAAAGGCCCGTCATGATCAGGGGCGTGGCCCGGAACAGCATGTTGCCCAGGTTCACGGCGTTGAAGCCCCAGGTCAGGGTACCGGCGGCGTCGCGGCCGGTGCTGAAGATACCGGCGAAGATGATGCGGATGCCGTCCCATGCGCCGCTCAGGGAGATCTTCTCGTTGCACAGGCCCACGACCAGAACGGCTATGCCGCCCACCAGCAGACCCGCCAGAATGGAGATCAGGGATGAGAGCACCTTTTTGGTGCCGTCTTTTTCGTAAAGCGCTGCCAGTGCGTTCTTTTTCATGCCTGGTCACCTCCCATATCATCCCGCTTGGCGCCGGACATGTACAGGCCCAGCTCGGCCACGGTGGTGGTTTTCGGATTCAGCTGGCCCACGAGCTGGCCCTCGTACATCACCAGGATGCGGTCGGACAGGCTCATGACCTCGTCCAGCTCCAGAGACACCAGCAGCACCGCCTTGCCGCGGTCCCGCTCGGCCACCAGCTGGCTGTGGATATACTCGATGGCGCCCACGTCCAGGCCGCGGGTGGGCTGCACCGCCACGATCAGGGACTTATCCCGGTCCACCTCGCGGGCGATGATGGCCTTCTGCTGGTTGCCGCCGGACATGCTGCGCACGATGGTCACGGGGCCCTGGCCGCTGCGGACATCGTATTGGTCAATAAGCCGCTGGGCATATTCCCGGACGGCGGCGTTCTTGATGAAGCCTGCCGTCTGGAACTGGGGCTCCAGATACCGCTGGAGCACCATGTTCTGCTCCAGGGTAAAGTCCAGGATCAGGCCGTGCTTATGCCGGTCCTCGGGGATATGGCTCATGTTTTCGCCCCGGTGGCGGATGGAGGCGTGGGTAATGTTCTTGCCGCACAGCTCCACAGTGCCGCCGGTGATTTTGTCCAGGCCCGTCAGGCCCTGGACGAACTCCGTCTGGCCGTTGCCGTCGATACCGGCGATGCAGACGATCTCACCGGCCCGGACCTCCAGACTCACGTCGTGAACGGCGTCCCGCTTGTGCTGGTGGGAGGCCACGCACATATGCCGCACCCGCAGAACGGGGTCCTTGGGCTGGGCAGGCTCCTTCACCACCTGCAGCTGCACCGGGCGGCCCACCATCATGTTGGACAGCTCCTGCTTGTTGGTGTCGCAGGTGTTCACGGTGCCCACATACCGGCCCTTGCGCAGAACGGTGACCCGATCCGCCACGGCCATGATCTCGTTGAGCTTGTGGGAGATGAACAGGATGGACTTGCCCTCCTTGGTAAGGCTTCGCATGATGTCCATCAGTTCGTCGATCTCCTGGGGGGTCAGAACGGCGGTGGGCTCGTCGAAGATCAGGATTTCGTTGTCGCGATACAGCATCTTCAGGATCTCCACCCGCTGCTGCATGCCCACGGTGATGTCCTCTACTTTAGCGTCCAGGTCCACCCGCAGGCCGTACCGCTGGGACAGCTCCTGGACCTTCTGCCGGGCCGCCTTTTTTTGCAGGAAGCCCAGCTTGGTGTCCTCCGCACCCAGGATGATGTTGTCCAGGACGGTGAACACGTCGATGAGCTTGAAGTGCTGGTGCACCATGCCGATGCCCAGCGCCGTGGCGTCGTTGGGGTCGTTGATCTTCACCGGCTTGCCGTTTTTGCGGATCTCGCCCTCCTCCGGCTGATACAGGCCGAACAGGACGGACATCAGTGTGGACTTGCCTGCGCCGTTTTCGCCCAGCAGGGCGTGGATCTCACCCTTGCGCAGCTGCAGGGTGATGTCGTCGTTGGCCTTGATGCCGGGAAACTCCTTGGTGATGTGAAGCATTTCGATCACATACTGGGGAGATTGCTCCATGCCGCCACCTACTTTCTCTCATTTTCCTGCCCGCCGCAATCGCTTCCGCCAGCGGACAATGTAACAAGTTTATTATAACGGTTGCGGTCGGGAATTGCAAGAACGAACCGGAAAAATAGATGTTTTTTGCATCCGAGCGAAAGCATCGCCGCTTGACAACCTATCGTTCGGTAGGTATAATGTAATGGACGTCATGCATTACTTCACCGGGCTTGTGCGTTTCCATATTCGTCCGGAGCGGGAGGCAGACGCAAGGCACCCGTCTGGAGTCCTATCGAAAGCTGAAAACTGAGAACGCCTATGCCGCTGACAGCAGCCGGTATTCGGAAGCAAAACGGGCAAAATTCAAGGAGATATCCAAAATCAATAAATCAGACAGGAAAAGATAGCTGAAAATTGCAGGGCCGATCATCCGCAAGCCAACAGGCAGCGCGGATGACCGGCTCTTTTGTTTTTCTCTATCACGTCAGTTTGGCTCAGCCGGAGGGGTTTCATTTTTCCTGTTCTTTCAGCAGGGAATTGGGCGATATCTCAAGTGTTACGCCGCCCATACCAAGGGTGGTTTTGATCCCGATGCCGCAGAGAGTGGAAAACACCAGCAGCAGATTCCGCACCTCCTGCATAGGCACGCTGAGGGAGGAGGAGGGTGTCAGGCGTCCTGAAAATCCGGGGATCTTTGCGGATTTCAGCGTATAACGCCCCGAGCGAAGCTGATAGTCTGTGATGCGGACGCCGCGCTCCAATGCGGCTGCCGCATCCTCATCATCCAACGAATACTCCGGAAACCATGCGTTCCATTTGGCCAGCAGACTCCTCAGCAGCAGCCGCTCCTGGGGAAAGATCACATAGCTGCCGTCCTGCTTGAAGGAGCTGGTGGTGTGAAAGCGTATGGTGACCCGCGAGGGCAGCCGCAGCTCCCTGGCGTACAGAAGAAGCTCCTGCGTCGATGCAAAGCACCGCTTGTCCAGCAGAGCGGCCTGCAGCGTTGTTTGGCGCAGCGCAATGCAGGAAATGCTCTCCAGCACGGGCTCCAGCAGCTCATACAGCTCCCCTTGAAATACACTGACGACCCATAGGGTCCGGTTTTCCGCCTTATCATAGCGGATATACTGCGAGAGGGGTTTTTCTCCCTGCTCATGCATCTGCCGGCCGATATCCTCCGGAAGCTGCTCCAGAAGCCAGCCATATAAGCGGTAAGCCATCATAGACGGAATGGGGGCCCCATCGGCAGAGCGCAGAGCGAAGCAATATTGTCCGATCACCGCACAGACACCTCGCAGATTCCGTAGGGATACATTTTCCCGTTCCACTGGGTGTATTTCATCATATGGGGCGACATCCCCCACCCCTCGTCATATTGATGGTAATGTCCCCGGAAGGTGCGGTGCATATATGCAGAGACCTCACGCAGCGCCTGCTCCTCTCCATAGTAGGGATAGGCCAACGATTTGGAAAAGAAGCCTGCGCCGCCGCCGAGGATCAGGCAGTGATTCATTCTGCCCAGAGCCGCCCCTTCCGGCAGTGCAAAGCCGCAGGCGTAGGTTTCCTCATAGTATCGGTCAAACGCCTCGATGGCGTCCACAATGGACTCAGCCGTCAGCTGTCCATGCAGGACGGATTGATCCAGCGTCAGAGAAAAGCGGATCCTTGTTCCCGGAGCCACTGCCTCGCGGCACAGATTGATGGCATTGACCTCGCCGCCGAATGCCGCGTCTCTCTTTCCGGTCAGCGTCATGGCGTTGTTGGGGATGGGTTCGCTGTCGGAAACAAGCACACCCCGCAGAAGGCTGCTCACGGCGTCCAGGCGCGTTTTTCCTTTGCTGTCGCGGACAAAACGCAGGGTGTTCAGATATTCCCGCTCCGGAATACCGTCCTCCTTGCTGTAGTCCCGCCAAGGCTTCCATATAATGGGCGAAGTCCATCAGCTTAGCCCGGGAATCACCCAATCCCTTTATATACTCCAGAAGCTGCGCGCGCTCCAAAAACAGCTTTACCGCATCGTCGCGCCCCGCCTCATAGACCATGCGGATCCGCAGTGCGATCAGCCCCGAGGCACTTTCCTCGGAAATGGTATCCGCCGTGCGCAGGTTTTCCCGATTATAGATCTCCGACACCAGGCTCAGCAGATTGCGGATCTTGTTGGTGCTGATCTTGTTCCGTTCATCATACAGCGAGCGGATGACCCGCTCCGCCTCGTCCACATAATTTGCAGGCAGCGGCCTGGCAGTGACCTGGCGGGGCGGGCGCGATGCATTGCGGTTTGACTGCCTGCCCTGGCCGTTTCTGTCATTGTAGCCCATCCTTCTACCCCCTCTTTCTGTTTCGATACACATAGATGCAGATGGCCGTGAGCAGCTCTCCCCGGTCGGCGCTGTTCAATGCCCAACGGTACATATCCTCCGAAAAGCGCTTATAGCCGGGGTAATTGGGCGCGTTTCTTTTCGGCTCCAGTCTTGCAAGCAAGTAGGCATAGCGCGCCAGAGCGATTCCGCCCCCAGCCTGCGCCTGACGCAGAAGCTCCATCAGGCGATAAAGAAAGGCCGTGCCGTGTTCGCTGTCGCCGGAGGAAAAATATTGCTCCAGAGTGACCAGCTTTTCGCCGCAGATCCGTTCCAGATAGGTATCCCATGGGTAGCAGTGTCCGTCTCCTGCGGCAAAGAGGGCGATGCCGTCCTTATGCGGCAGGCTCTTTGCCTCATCCTCCAGCCCGGCGGTGAGAGAAGCGGCCTGACGGATGGGGAAATGATCCCCATAGATGCCGATCCCGGCGCTGATGGTCAGCGCGCCGCAGGTATAGCGGCGCAGAGCCTCCCGGATCCGCCGCGCCCCCTCCAGCACATCCGTCCATGCGCCCACCAGGAACACATCGTCGCCGCCGGAATAGACCACGGCCACCTGCAAGGCCCGGCAGTGCTCAAATTCTCCGCTGAGGATGGGATTGATATAGCCCTTGAAAAACAGCGACATCTGCCGGGAAAACGCCGCCGTGCGGGACAGCGTGACAAAGTGCTGGCGCTTCACCGGATCGCTCTCTGCGGCGCATTCATAGCCGGAGACAAAGGACTGCCCCAGATTATCCACATCCATGCGGCACACGCCCAGGCGGGGCACACCCTCCGAGGCGCCGGCCAGCGCCGCCATGCTGTTGTCGGCGGCGTAATCGCCCACATAGATGCGGGTGCTGCAGCGCAGGCCCGCGCAGAAGCGATTCTTCGTATAGACGCGCGCCACGCCCTCGCCTGTGAGAAGCTGTCTTGCCCGGGCCTCATTGGTAAGGATAAAGGACAGCTCACCCTGGGCGGCGGGCAGTGTGAAGTCTGCACCGGCCGCATCGCGGCTGACCACATACACATCCTGTCCCTGGATTTTCCGGGACAGACTCTCGAACAGGGCGCACCAGAGGCAGATGCAGGTATCCTCCTCCCCGTCGCGCAGGGCGTCTGTCCTGCCGCAGATCCGACATTCCCGCTGGCCGGGGTCCTGATGGCTCTGATTCATCCGGCGAAGCTGCTGCACCGAATAGCGGTGCAGCTTCTTTTTTGCCACCTGATGGCTCACCCGGTGGAACATCGCCTGATAGGGGGCCTCCTCCGCCGGGGTGTTGGTCAGATCGTTGGCGCTGCAGGGGGTATAGCCGTCTGCCAGATACAGCCGCACGCCAAACTGCTCGATGAGGAAGTCGTTGAAGCGGGTGTTCCACGCCTGGATGGCCCGGACGGCCTTTTCCGTGTTGGGCAGCAGCACATAGCAGTGCCCGCCGCCGCTGTAGAGCAGGTTGGCCCGGCTGAGGCCGCACAGCTGCAGCAGCTCGTCTATGTAGTGCTCCATGCACAGCTCCAGAAAGAAGGAGCGGCTTCGCAGGGACTTCAGCGCATTCCTGGTGGACACGCTGTAGATAAACTTCTGGATGCCGGAAAAATCGGCGGAATAGAGCAAAAACGCCTGCTGCAGGCGGAAGCTCTGCTCCTGCTGCACCAGGGCGGTGAAATAGTCCGTTTCGCCCCGATCCAGCAGATACTCGCTGATGCACGCCCCCACGGCGGCAGTGACCTTGCTGTGGTCATACAGGGAAATGTCGGGACTTTCCCCGGTGTTGGTGCTGGAGGGCACGGTGCTCATACAGCTCTCCCAAACGGACAGCAGGGAGTTGAGCCACTCCTCCCGCGGCGGCAGGGCGGAAAGCTCCCGGCGCAGGGTCAGCAGGATCTGCTCATAGTCGCCGGCGGAGAGGCGGAAGGACCCGTCCAGCGGCAGACGAAGGCGGCCGTCCAGGGCGTGGGGCGGCAGGGTATGCCCCGGATGCTCCCCGTTGAGATGGGTGAACACCGGCGACAGGGGCAGATAGCGGTCAAACTGCGTTTCGTCGCCGGTCTGCCGCCGGTCGGCAGCCGCGGCGATGTTGTCGGCAATGTAGGCGATGGCGGCAAGGGGGTCGCAGTCCTTCGCCTGACGAAGCTGGGCGGCGTGGTGATAGCGGATGCAGTCCAGCACGGCCTTGGCCTGTCCGTAGCCGTCGATGTCCCGGACAAAGCGATATCCGGCCTCGCCGTGCCGCCCGTCGGAAATACCGGCGCGGCAGACTGCCTTGCCCACATCATGGAGCAGACAGCCGAAGGTGGCTTGTACGGTTTGCGGGTTCATGAGGATCCCTCCCTTCCAAAGGGTCGTCCCCTTGCGGGGTGTGAGTTGTTTCGACCATGTCCCGGGATATCTGGCAGAACGATTTGGTGTTACCGTCCCCTTGCGGGGTGTGGGTTGTTTCGGCAATAGTATACAACATCTCCGTGGAATGGTCAACTGTATTTGTTTGATTTCAATAGGCCATCCCACCGGATTCCATTTTTTATCAAGAACCCGTATCAATACTGTTTCTGAATATAGCGGATGATGCGCTCATAGATGTGGAAAACCTCCGGGTCGCAGGCGGGGAACAGCAGGAGAATGCACCGCTCGATCAGCGAAATGATCTGCTCCGGCGTTTTGCCGCACGCCGCCCGGATCTCGTCCGCCGTCACCGCGCACAGGCGGTGGGCCAGACCGTTGCGCACCTCCTTCAGATCGGCATAGCAGCGGAAATAGGTTTTGGTTTCCTCCGGCTGTGTGGACAGGATGTCCAGTATATCGTCGCAGAACCACGTGCTCAGATCGGACGGGCGGCATTCCCACGTCCCCGTCACATAAAGCCGGTCGTACAGCTCCGGCATCTTTTCCTGCATCAGGCCGGGCTCGATTTTCATGCGCCCTCCGTACTTCGATTGCACATGGGTCAGATCATACCCATAACGCCTGGGCAGAAGCTGATTCAGCAGCGTTTCCTGCAGGCGCAGGGTCAGCGGCTCCATGTGCAGCACAAATTCCGTGTAGCTGTGGGAGCAGAGCAGATTTTTCATCAGCAGCGCATACTCGCAGATGTCCTGATGCGCGGGGGCGGCCTCCGGCAGATACAGCTTCAGACCAAGCCCGTATCCCCGCACGGCCTTCCGGGCCTCCTCCGGCAGCAGGTCATTGCGATAGGCCATGTGCTTCACCAGAGCCATCAGCTCCTCCGACAGAGGCGCCGGACGCATTTCCGCAACGCCCCGGAAGCACCGCTGATTCAGCAGCGCCTCCACCTGCTGCCATTGATTCTTGCGGCGTACGGAGAACAATTCCGGCTCAACGCAGCGGTTGGGCGCGCCCTCCTGCTCGTCCTCATTACACTCGATCTCCAGGTCGATGTCGTAGTTTTCACTGTCGTTGGTGCGAACGGTGGTGCCGGCCTTCTTCTCCGGCGTTTTCACCTGTATGCCCCGGGCATGATATCGCAGCTCCAGCACCATCTGCGACAGCAGCATCTGCATCTGGGGCGTGCCGGAGGTGATGTTCACCAGGATCTCCGCATCCGCATACTCGCGGCTCAGCCGGTTCATCACGTCGTGGAGCGGCTGATCCAGCTCGTCCATATCGGAAACATCACTGACGGAAAGATCCTGCTCCAACACCGCCGGAGCGTAGCCGTCCCAATGGGACTTGAGGTGGAAAAACACCTTTTCATAGCGTTCGTCCGCCTCCGCCAGCTTTCGCACCTCGGGCGTAAACAGCAGGCAGACCACCTCGGGGCGGTAGTGGCGCAGGATGTGCAGCATAGCGCCGTCGCGCTCACCGCGAATGGGATCGGTGGTCCCTAAAAAGCTCAACAATACCTGCCTGCGCGTGGTTTTCTTTTTCATGATGCAGCCCCTCCCTGTTGTTATCAATTTCTCCGAACCTGCCGCCTGTATAGTATGCCATAATTGTATGTGTATCGCAACTGTCGTTGGCATTTATCCGTTAAAAATGCCGGATAGAGATCAAGCCGTATCCGGATACATTTCGTCTGCGCACAGCCGTCCGCGCCCGGTGCTTTCGCATAATCTGCCTGGGAGTGCAGATACTACCTTTGCCAATATTCAGTTACAAAGGGAGTTATCATATGAAAGCAACCGGAATCGTGCGCCGCATCGACGACCTGGGACGGGTGGTCATTCCCAAGGAGATCCGCCGCACCATGCGCATCCGTGAGGGCGACCCGTCACAGATAACATTGGCACGGTGGGAACAATTCTGCTTTGCGATGGGCGATTTGGCCAAGAGGCAAGGTTGGAAGTAGTACATAGTGACGGAAAAGGCCAATTATTTTTTACAATAAATATTGGGGCCAGGTACTGAAACCTGACCCCAATATTTATTGTTTTGAGACGCCTGCCAGCAATAGGCACTGTCTATAGCACAGGGCATTATCCAGCTCCCCGGCTCAGCACCGGAAATCGTTACTCACCCACATAGAACAGCCAGGTGTTCAAACCCCGGCCAATGGCGGCAAAGGTGTGCGTGGTTCCCTCAACATCGATGGTATAGATGGTAAAATCCTTGCGGATGCCATCGGTGTAGTCCTTCAGGTGCACCGTTTCGCCGGTATCCGTCCACTGATAATCGAAGATGTTCACACCCCAGAGCTTGTAGGTCTTATTCTTGATCAGCTTACCCAGCTTCCAGTTCATAAAAGAGCCTCCTTTTTTTCATGATCTCATTATACTTTCCGACTGGGAAAATGCAACTTATTTTTGCAGATAATTGGCCCAGGAATCCGGCTCGCCCAACTCGGCCTTTACCATTTCCGGGTCCAGCGGCTCCACCTTGCGCCCGGTGGCCAGCGCCGCCAGATAGGTCTGGGACGCCTCCTCCAGATAAACCGCCGCATACAGGGCGATTTGCAGCGTGGGGCCGAAGGCCATCACACCGTGGCCTCGCAGGATCACCGCCAGGGAGCCGTTATAGTGCTCCACCGTTAGAACGCCCATCCCCTTGTCGGAGGACGGCGTAAAGGGCGCCACCGGCACATCACCCCGCAGGGCATCGATCTGGGACACCAGCGTGGCGGGGAACACGTCCTGCACCAGGCCCAACGCCGTGGCGTAGGGCTGGTGGGTATGAATGGTGGCATTGACCCAGGGGAATTTTTCAAAAATATACAGGATGGCATCCAGGTCGGAGGTGGGGCGGCGGGTGCCCTCCACGATCTTGCCCTGGGGCGTCACGATGACCACGTCGTCAGAGGTCATGATCTCATAGTCCATGCCAGAGGGGGTGACGGCGATGTTGCCGTTATTCAGGCGCATGCACACGTTGCCGCCGCACAGAGTGATCAGGCGGCATTCCTTCATCTGCAGGGCGCAGTCGATCAGGGCGCGTCTTTCTTTTTCGTACATATTGCGTCTCTCCTATTCATCCATACAATAGCGGCGGGTATACTGCTCCAGCAGCTGCGCCGGGGTCTGCTGCCGCTCACTGGGCAGATAGGCCCGGCGGGTCTCGCCGGCCTGGGCCAGCTTTTCCGGGAAGATCATCCGCCCGGCGATCACCGCGTCCACACCCAGGGCGAAGCAGTTCTTCATCTCGGTTTCGTCCATGGCGCCGTCCACCCACAGCTCCTTGCCCGCAGGCAACGCCGCC
>OMDC01000612.1_pt1 | contig 15190 bp, 19 predicted proteins | sample 1674201 | NCBI WGS metagenome assembly OMDC01 (sample SAMEA103958152, study PRJEB25191) | human gut metagenome | biome: human-associated habitat [ENVO:00009003]; feature: intestine environment [ENVO:2100002]; material: feces | place: Germany | collected 2013/2015 | reverse complement strand
CGCGCACGACGATCGGCTCGGCCGACTGGATGCTGTCGAGCAGCGCCTGCGCACTCGCGGTCTTCTTGCCGCCTGCCGTCAGGATCACGTCGCCGCGCCGCAGTCCGGCGCGCTGGGCCGGCGCGTCCGGCTCCACCTCGGTGACCATCAGACCCTCGGCATACAGCTTGATGCCGACCGTATATCCTCCCGGCACGAGCGTCCGCCCCGCGGCCAGCGTCTGGCAGCAAAGCGCCAGCAGCAGGCACAGGGCCATCAGCGCGGCCGGTATTTTTTTATGAAGAAACTGCTTCATGTTCTCATCCTCTCCCCAAAAGTCTCAGCGCCGTTATCTTGGCCGTTCCGGCGGGAAAGAAACCGCGTGTGAAGCATGTAAAAGAAAGCCTGTTTTCCTTGGTAAAAATCAGAAAATCACCGCTGCTGGCCGCAAACGCTGCCGTTTGCCTGCGAAAATTTCCTGCGTTTCATTCTTTCACCATCAAAGGCCCGTACCGCCCGGTTTTAATTTCTGCAAAAAAGAAAAAATTAGTCTTGACTTTTTGCGAGAAATCGTTATAATAAGCATGCGCTTCGGCAAGAGGCCATTTAGGGGATTTGTGTAACGGTAGCACACCGGACTCTGACTCCGTTTGCGGGGGTTCGAATCCCTCATCCCCTGCCAAGAAGAAAAGCCTGCAATCTCAACTGTTTCACCCCATAGGTACACAATGTGTCATAGGGGTACAGCTGGTACGGGCAAAAGCAAGACGCAAGCTCATGCATTTGAGTTTGCGTCTTGCTTTTTACATAAGGATAGAGCTTGACAGGAGCAATGTCGACGCTCGGAGTTTTCAGGCGCATCCTGATAAAATGCTGTGTTTTCAAGGGTCGTGCGGTTTTTACCGACAACACCCGGTTTCTCTGGATTTCCAGAAAACCATTGAAAACACTAGGAAAACTAGCTTTTTCGATTTCTTCAGCGATAGTAGTCAAACAGTAGTCACCATCATGTGACGGCTTCCTGATTTGCCGCTCTTACGCAGGAATTGCACCGCCCGCAAGCGGCTTGTCTCTGCGCATGCTAGCTACAAATACCCGGCAGCAGTCGAGTGACTGCTGCCGGGTATTTTTGAGGGATTCTGCATTTCAGAGATACTGCAAAGCTAAAATTATCGCCGGTCAGCCGTTGATATCCAGATCGGCTGTGACCTGATAGTAGTCACAGGCGTGGGCGGTATAGCCGGTGACGGTACTCTTGGAGATCATGTTCATCTGGAGGAACGAGCAGAACACATAGGCGTTATCGTCCAGAATCGTCTGCTGGAGCTTAACGGCCAGCTCGCCGCGCTTTTCGGTGTCAAACTCTGTTGCCAGTTCATCAATCATGGCGTTCACGTCCGCGTTTTCATATGCGCCAAAGTTATAGCTCATACCGGGTGCGCAGCAGGACGTGAAGAAATACTGCGGGTCGCCGGACGGTGCTGTGACCATCGCAGAAGCGTAAATATCCCAGCTCGTCATATCAGCGAGGAACTCACGGCGATTCGCCGTGCAGTTGATATCAACGTCAATACCGATGTCCTTGAGCGTTGCCTGTGCGGACTCCGCCAGCAGCGGCAGCTCCTGACGGCTGGGGTAGGTCAGCCAGCGGATTGTCAGCTTCACGCCGTCCTTTTCGCGGATGCCGTCGCCGTCGGAGTCAATCCAGCCGGCAGATTCCAACACTGCTTTCGCGCCTTCGGGGTCATAGGTTTCGGTCGTCACGTTCTCGCCGCCAAACGTTGCAAACCCGTCCGGGAACGCACCGTTGCCGGGAACGCCGTGACCGTCCAGCAGCGCGGAGACAAAGCCCTGCTTGTCAATGCCCATGGCAATGGCCTTACGAACGGCCGCATCCTGGATGATGGGGCTTGTCATGTTCATGGAGGCAAAGAACGCGCGGGAGGTCTGGATGCTGGAGAACTGATAATTGCCGTTTTCAAAGTTCGGATATGCCTCATACGCCATGCCGTAAGCTGCGTCAATATCGCCGGCCTGCAAAGCCGCCGAGAGGGTATCGCCGTTGGAAAGCGTGCGGATGGTCAGCTCGTCGATTTTCGGCGTACCGTTCCAGTAATTTTCGTTCTTTGTCAGCGTCAGATGATCGTCCGTGACCATATCTGCTACGACATAAGGACCTGTGCCGGCGACAATGCCGGCATCAAAATCGCTGGCATCCACGTCAATGATGCAGCCGTAGGGATCGCCCAGATAGTTCATAAGCGCCGGGTTCGGCTCGCTGGTGGTGATGGTCAGAATTTGACCGTCCGCCTGCATGTCGGCAATTTTGGTGTCGCCGGGTGCGCGGTCATGGTTTTCCAGCAGATGCTCGAAACACTGCTTCACAGCTTCTGCGTCCATCTTTCGCCCGCTGGAGAACGTAACATTGTCCTGAAGCGTGATCGTCCACGTGAGGTTGCCGTCGTTTTCCCATGATTTTGCCAGCCACGGCTCAAGCTCCATGCTGTCGGTATAGTGTACCAGCGTTTCGCCGATGCCATAGCGGATGCAGGCCCAGCCGTTGTAGGTACGGTGGGGGTCAACGGTCTCTTCCCAGTTTTCCGAGTTGAACGTCGTATCGCCGATGACCATCGTCTTCTTGGCGGCGGGTTCGGATTCGCCCTGCGACGCATCCGTCTGGGGCGCGGCCGTTTCCTGTGCGGCAGGCGGTTCGCTTGATGGCTGGCTGGCGTTGCTGCTGCACCCGGCAAGCAGCGTGATCGCAAGACATACGATCAAAAGAAGAGATACTGCTTTTTTCATCTTTTTGTTCCTTTCAGATTTTAAATATTGTTCCAGTCGAACTGGTTGTGTATTGTCTTCTTACAAAACGCTGTCGATCAGGCGCTTTGTATAATCATTCTGCGGATGATAAATTACCGCGTCCGGTGCTCCCTGTTCCACGATGTCCCCATGGTACATAACCAGTACCCGGTCGCAGAACTGCTGCACCAGAGAGATGTCATGGCAGATAAACAAAATGGAAAGCGCCGTGCCCTGTTCACAACGAAGCTCGTTCAGAAGCTCCAGAATTTCTTTCTGCACTGTCACATCCAGTGCGGAGGTTGCTTCGTCGCAAATCAGCACCTTCGGCTTTACAGCAAGGGCGCGGGCAATCGCTGCGCGCTGGCACTGTCCGCCGCTGACCTCATGCGGATACCGCCCAGCAAATGCGGCAGGCAGTCCGCATCGTTCCAGAAGCCGCGCTGCCTGCGCGTCTGCGTCATGCCGGGTCATCCCGCAGTTTCGCAGGCTTTCCCCAATGCCGTCACCCAATGTGCGGCGTGGGTCAAAGGAATCTGTCGGTGTCTGAAAAACCATCTGCATTTTCCGATAGATCATGCGGAGTGATTTTCCCGTTTTCAGCGTAATGTCCTCGCCATCCAGAAAAATCTTTCCTTCTGTCGCATCCAGAAGCCGCGTGATCAGATTCACCGCCGTTGTCTTGCCGCTGCCGCTTTCGCCGATGATGCCGAGACATTCGCCGGGCAGCAGGTCAAAGCTGATGCCATTTACAGCGGTCAAATTGCTCTGTCCGCTGCGGGTAAAGGTTTTTGTCAGATTTTGAACGCGCAGAATCGGCTCCATCTCACGCCCTCCTTAACCGCGGCACGGCAGACAGCAGCATGCGCGTATAGCTTGCCTGCGGATCATGCAGGACCGTCTGCGTTTCTCCGTACTCTACGGTTCTTCCATCCTGCATGACCAGCACCCGGTCTGCCATCGCACCGATGACGCCGATGTTATGCGCAACCAGTACAATTGCGGTTCCGTAGGTCTTGCGCAGCAGGAGCAGCTCTTCTAAAACCTGTTTCTGCACGGAAACATCCAGCGCGGCTGTCGGTTCATCGGCAAACAGAACGCCGGGACGCAGAAGCATCGCCGCCGCAATGCCGACACGCTGCTGCATTCCGCCGGACAGTTCAAAAGGATAGCTGCGCAAAATACGTCTGCCGTCTTCAAAGCCGAGCTTTTCGAGAAGCTCCAATGCGCAGTTCTCAAATTCCTTTTTTGTCGCAGAGCCGTGCTGCGTCATGATTTCGTAAAGCTGTGCGCCCACCGTGCGGATCGGGCAGAAGGAGCTGCCTGCGCTCTGAAAGATCATGCCAAGCTCCGGCCCGTTCAGCTTCCGCAGCGCTCTTGCAGGCAGATCTGGAAGGTTCCTCCCTTTATACCAGATGTCGCCCCGTGTCACTATGCCGCTGCTTCCGAGCAGCCCCATGGCAGCTTTCAGCAGCGTGGATTTCCCGCAGCCGCTTTCTCCGACAATTCCGAGAATCTCGCCGGGGCGCAGCGTAAAGCTCACATCCTGTACTGCCGGAATTCCGTTGTAGGAAATGTCCACATGGTCATATCGCAGTAATTCTTCCATTGGCTCACCTCCCACGGCTTTTGGGATCCGCGTAGTCCCGAATCGTATCGCCCAGCAGGTTAAAAACCATGACGGATATAAAAATTGCAATGCCGGGAGAAAACGTGATCCACGGCGAAGTGGTCATCAGACTGCGCGTATCGCTCATCATACTGCCCCATTCGGCTGTAGGAGGCTTCGCGCCAAGGCCAAGAAAGCTCAGCGCCGCCAGCTCCATCATCATCGTGCCGATATCCAGCATGGCCGTCACCAGAATCGGACCGATGATATTCGGCAGAATGTGTTTGAAAATCAGCTTGCCGGAGCTGCTTCCCGACAGCTTCGCTGCCTTCATCCAGACGGTTTCCTTCTGCGCAAGCGTCTGACTGCGGGCAATACGGGCATATTTCGGCCACGAGATCGCTGCCAGCGCAAGAATTGCGTTTTGAAGTCCTCCGCCCAGAGAACCAGCCACTGCCAATGCGAACACCAGTCCCGGAAAGGCGAGAAACATATCCGAGATGCGCATCAGCACCGTGTCCATCCAGCGCCCGTTCCAGCCGCAGAATACACCGACGGCGGTTCCCAGCACGGTAATGACTGCCACGAGCAGAAGTGTGGAAAAAATACTGGTTCTGCTGCCCACAATGACGCGGGAGAGCATATCTCGTCCATAGCGGTCTGTACCCAGCAGATGTTCTGCCGAGGGCGGGGCTTTGGCATTGCTCAAATCCTGCAAATAGGGATCGTATGGGGTAAGCTGTTCTGAAAATACAGAAAACAGAATCAGCAGCACGGCAAGCGTTCCAAACACAATCAGTCGGACTTTGACGCTGCTGCGCCGGATTCTCTGTTTGCGGATCGTCGGCTGACTCATACCTCACTCACCCCCAGTCTGATTCTCGGGTCGAGCGCGTGGTAAAGAAGATCGGTGATTAAGTTTACCATCACATAGATGATTGCCATCCAGACCACATACGCCTGAATGAGCGGATAATCACGCATCGTGATCGCGTCCACCGCCAGCTTGCCGACGCCGTCCCACATGAAGATGCTTTCAATGATCGCCGTGCCGCCGAGAAGACTTCCGATGGACAGCGCCAGCAGCGTAATAATTGTCAGCATGGAGGATTTCAGAACACTTTTCCAGAGAATCACCCGTCCGCGCACACCGCGCGCTTTTGCGCCCTCCACATAGTCCTTGTTCAGCTCCTCCAGCACAGTGGCGCGCACCTGCCGCATATACTTGGCGGACATGGCAACGGCAAGCGTCAGCGTCGGCAGTACGGCGCTCTGCACAGTCGTCCCGTTTGAGATCACAGGGAAGATGCTCCAGTGGATAGAGAACACCTGCATCAGAAGCAGCGCCACAAAAAAGTTGGGCAGGGAGTTCCCGATAAAGCTGAAAACGCGCAGAAAATAGTCCGTGAATTTATCATGCCGCACCGCCGCCAAAACGCCCAGCGGAATAGAGATGATAACTGTTGCACAAATTGCCAGAACCGTCAGTAGAAGCGTCGCCGGGAGCTTGGATACAAAGGTCTGAAACACGTCGCGTCCGGAAATGTAGCTGATGCCCATGTCTCCGGTCAGTATCCCGCCAACCCATGCCAGATACTGCGTCAAAAACGGCTGATCGAGTCCAAGCTCGGCGCGCTTGGCATCGATGATCTTCTGCGCTACCGCGCCCTTGTCGCCGTAAAGCTCGGTGATCGCGTCGCTACCCGCGATTCGCATCATGGCGAAGGACAAAAATGTGATGCCGACGAGAACCGGTATGAGCTGCAGAAATCGTTTGAGAATATATTTTTTCAAAATATCTCCTTACTGAAGCAGAGAACACTTCCAGCCTTCCACCAAAAACATTGGTGTTGAGGCGTTGTTGATGCGCTCTTCCTTTGTCCAGACCTGCTTCCAGATCTCCGTATCCGCGGCAGCCTGCATCCCGAGTCCGCGCAGCACCCGCAGATCCCATGCAGGACGCTGGTGCGCGGAAAGCGGTGCCTGCCGCGCGATCGCTTCCATCGCAGAAACATCTGTTCCCGCCGTTTCATCCCGAACATCAGAGCTGTGCAGATTTTTTCTGTCCTGCGCGTGGGCAAGCTGTGCGCCCTCATCCCACAGATAGCGATACCAGTTCGCGTCAAAGTTCAGAAGCACGCCGCCCGGTTTCAAGACGCGCATCCATTGGGCGTAGGCTTTTTCCGGATCATGCAGGTTCCATGTAACATTTCTCGTGACAAGTACATCGAAGGACGCCGTCTGAAAGGCAAGCTTTTCCGCGTTCATCTGCTGAAAGTGAATATGCTTTGCCAGCGCACCGGCATTGTGCCGCGCTTCTTCCAGCATCGACGCCGTATAGTCTACCGCTGTGACCTGATAGCCGAGCTCTGCCAGAATGATCGCGAAAAAGCCCGGCCCGGTGCCAACATCCAGCACCCGGATTTCCTCCGGGCATCTATCCGGGAATCGTGCAGCAATTCTGCCGGAGATTACACCGCGCCAGACTGTTTTCTGGTCAGAGGCAAGTTCTTCCTGATTGACTGTGGAATAACCGGAGGCGCGGTTCGTCCAGTAGTGGATATTTTCTTCCTCATAGGTTGCAAACTGTTTCATGGTATCATCCTCTCTCGTGCGGCGCTATGCTTTCCTTGCCCAAATGCCGAACATCGGCGCGTGCGTCAAATCCGACGCTCCAAGGATTCGCTGCCCGACTGTTGCATCTGACCGGCAGTCGGAAAAACCGATTCTGCGCAAAACACGCAGATCCCACGCGGGGCGCAGCTGCCCAATGTCCATGGTCAAGGTGATCTCGTCATTTTCCTGCTGCAAGGCGTCGGTCATGCCGATATGTCCATACGGGCTGTCCGGCGCGACCTTGCAGTTTTGCATACTGTGGCTGCGCACATTCGCGGCGTAGTCCGCGTCAAAGTTCAGGAGCCAGCCGCCAGGCTTCAAAACCCGGAACCATTCCCGGTAGGCCTTCTCCGGTTCCGGAAGCGTCCATGTGAGATTGCGGCTGAGAACCACATCAAAGCTTTCCTCCGCATAGGAAAGTGCCTGCGCGTCCATCTCCCGGAATACAATATCGAGATTTCGCTGTGCGGCAAGCGATCTGGCTTCCTCCAGCATGGCAGGCGTCAGATCAATGCCCTCTACCTGATGCCCGGTCTGTGCCAGCAGCACCGCAAAAAAGCCGGTTCCTGTGCCGACGTCCAGAATCCGCAAATGCTCCTTCTCCGGCAGAAGCCTTTCTATCTCACGGAGCCATTTTTGCCCCATTTCATTTTCAAGCTCATTTTTTCGCACTGCCCCAAAGTCGTGCGAGCGCAGCGTCCAATAGTGCCGGACGCGCTGCTCCATTGCAGAAATCATTGTCATACTTCCTTTTCTAATTCTCCATATGCGATCATGGGCGCTCCTGCCTCGATTCCAAGAGACGCTGTCTGATACAGCACCACGCCGTCAGTTTCCGCGTGAATCCTGCAAAGCGGCTCGCTGAAAATGTTCCGGATCTCGCCCAGAAGTTCTCCTTTTTGGATTTGATCGCCGGGCTTTTTCCTCGGATACCAACAGCCGCTTGCCGGTGCATCCAGATACCGGCCGTTCTGTACCATCGTGTGGGAATACGATATGGCGGGCGCATCCTTCAGAAATTCAAGTCCGCGCAGGATATTTTTCACATCCGCAATGTCCGCCAGAACCTCATCCTCCAAAAGCAGCCCGCAGCCGCCGCGTTCCAGAATGATCGCGGGAACGCCGCACTGACCTGCGTGGCTGTAAAAACCGTTTCTTGCTTCGGAACGGACCAGATATTTCGCTTCGGTCCATCTTGCCATGCGACAGGACGCCGCGCAGACCTCCGGCTTGGCTGCACCGTGGTAATATGCGTGCGGGATCAGGTTCTCACAAAAACCGCCGGAATGTAAATCCACCAGACAATCCGTATTTCGGATGATCTCCGTTTCCAGAAACGCAGCAAGCCTCTGTGTCTGTGTGCCGTCGACTGTCCCCGGAAATTCCCGGTCCAGATTTTTGCCGTCATGGGGTACAACGTCTGCGCTGCGCGAGAGAAAGCCATCATAATTGCAGCAATGCAGAAGTAAAATCGTTCCCTGTACATTTTCGGGTGTCAGCTCCTGCGCCAAGCGGATCAATGCTTCTATGCCAATGTACTCCCGGCTGTGAACGCCTGCGGAAACTGTAATCGTTTTGCCGGTTTCCCTGCCACAGATCAACGTGGCAGGGATCGTCATGCCCGTTTGCGGCACATGCAGGAGGATTTTCTTTTTGGTATTTTTCGCGTATTTCATGCTTGTTTCGGTCAGTCCACTTCCTCCGCGTCGACGAACAGATTCGTGACCTGCACGGGGATCGGCAGGCGGCTCTGCTTGACGGCGCGAAGCACCATATCCTTGAGCTCAGCGCAGCAGGGCTTGTCCATCGTGACAATGGTGACGCTTGCAACGTCGTTGAGGTTGAAAATGTCCGCCAGCTTCACCGTAATATCAAAGTCGTTTTCCGGGCAGCAGATCAGCGGCACCCGTCCCTTGGACAGTGCGTCATGGAAGCCCGGATAGGAAAATGCCGAGCAGTCCGCTGCAATGAGCAGATGTCCGTGATGATAGTAAGGCGAGAGCTTCGGCGCTTTGTAGAGCTTGATTGGCCACTGCACCAGGTCGCTGCTTTCCTGAAGCAGCGCTTCGGGGTTGAACTCACGAACTCGTTTCCACGGGTCAAAATTCTTGTCGATCATAGCGTTCCTCCTCAGCGAATGTAGCGGTCAATGGCCTTTTTGAAATCGTCAAGCGTCTGTGTATCGCCGGACTGCACTGCGTCCACGACGCAGTGGTCGAGATGGTCTTTCAAAATTACCTTGGCGATGGATTGCAGCGCGCCGATCACAGCGGAAAGCTGCATCAGAACGTTCGAGCAATCCTCGCCTTCGTCCACCATCGCGCGGACGTGCTGCAAATGTCCGGAGGCTCTTGCCAGCCGGTTCTGAACATATTTCGTGTTTTCATGGTGGTGCGGGTGCTTGTGGTCGTCCGCGTGGTCATGCTCGTGCGGATGCGCATGGTTATGTTCATGCGTGTGTTCATGTTCATGAAAATGCTCCTGTTCCAGTTCGTCCACGCACACCACCACCTTTCATTTTTGTATTTTACAAAATTTCGCGCTGGCTCGTAAGCCTCCCCGGGGGATGAAATTTTGTGTGCGGCACAGAAATCGGAACCCCCTCTGGGGGTCAGCCGCGTAAATAGAACGCTTTACGGGGATTATTTGCCCTTCAAGCACGGAAATACTTGTTAAATATAGCTGAATTTCTGACAGTATTTTATTCAAAATAGCGGCGCACCCGTCAAATATCCCATGTGGGGGATACAAAATGCCCGATGCAACCGCATCGGGCATTTGTGCTTATTTCTTTTTCAGCAGCGACGCTTTTACCGCGCCTTTCGGGTCTTTGACGAGCAGGATTACAAGCCAGATGATGAGACCCAGCGCAACCACGGACAAGCCGAGATAGAAGTCGTTGAGCATATCGATCGGTTCCGGCGTGAAGAACGCCTCATGCAGCTCGGCATATTCAAAAATCGCATCACCGAGCCACATAAGCGACGCGCCCCAGTACATGAGACTCAGTGTACCGAGCCGCATGGTGTTATCCGGCGCGTGCTTGTACCATAGAATCAAGCAGATGATCGCCGCAAATACACAGGTCAGAAGTGTCATTGCATCTCCTCCTTATCGAACGGCAGGCGTCACGCCGGACTCGCGCTTGACGATCTTATCCGCGGCGAGCGCAATGCAGCCCCACGCAGCCGTGACCAGAAGTGCCATCGTCACGCCGACGGTCGCCATCTCGTGCAGCATAACTGCCGCATCCTCCGGATTTGCCGCAGCCGTCAAAAACGGGAACCAGGGTACAACTTCGCCATGCCAGACATGCTCATACGCCAGCAGCGCTGCGCCGCCCCAGAGCATATTTTTGAGCCACTTGAGCTTGCGGGAGAATGGGATCTTGCCCTCCGCCACGACCTCATTCTTCTTTTCTACCTTGGAAACCACGCCCGTGACGATGGCTTCCGCAGTCGGAACCAGGAAACATGCCATTGTTTGTTCCTCCTTTTTCTTTGGCGATTTTCGCCGTTTCAGGATACCATCCAGTGTAGCGCGACGCATCGGAAAGAAAAAGCTCCCGGGGAGGTTCAAGTCAAAATGATTGTAGAAACTGTAAAACTTGCAGCCTTTACATTGTGCATTTTAGAGAAATATGACGCGATACGGAAGCCCGTGGGGAGGTTCAGTTTTTTGAAAAACAGTGCGTTTTCCGCGCAAAACCCCATGTGGGGATATGAAAACACGCGATGTGCGTACAAAAAGCATCCCCGGGGGGAGCTTCCGAATGGGCTTGCGGTCTGCTACAATACAGCCATCAGTTAATACGCAATCCTAATCCAATCCTAAAACAAAAGCGCGGCGTTTCTTGGGGAAGAAAACGCCGTGTTTTTGTTTGGAACGTAATAGCCGGAGCGCTATCCGCATTTACGGATAGCGCTCCTATTTTTTCTATCATTCTGCGTTGAGCGCCTCGGCAATCTCATGCGCGATGCGCTGCCGTTCCTCCTCATTCTCTGCCCGCGCATATCGTTCCAGCGCAGCATCCCGCAGATCTGCCGCCTGTCTGGACCATACCTCGAACTCGCCCTTGGTCATCAGTCCGCTTCTGATACGGGCAAAATATTTTTTGTAAGCCCGCTGGTGAACCTTCCAGACGTCGTTATTTTCCACCTTGCTTCGGAAGCTGCTGCTTGCGCCGATCTCCCGGCAGGTTTTACCTGGGTCTTCCGGCGCAGGACCGGCGCAATAGGCAAAGGTCGCGCCCGGCGCCTGCAAAAACCAGCGACCACAGTTGGCGCAGCGCTTCGGCACAAATCCCTTTTGCAGTCCCTTCATAAACTCCACATAGACAAAATCCAGCAGTCGGTTAAAGTACATTTTTTCGACCAGCTCCGCCTCGCGCCCAGTGCCACGGATGCAGAATTGCGCGTTTACCTTCGGCGCGTCTACCTTCGAATCTGCGCCAAGGCTGACGCCGCTGACGAACGGCTCCAAGCCTTTTTTCTCAATCTGCTGGGCCAGAGAAGTTTTTCTCTGACCCTTTTTCTTTTCAAACGGCTTGCCCGCAAAAATGCCGTCCAGGAACCACGCATAGCGCTCCTGAATCAATCGGATGGCGTCCAGCTGCTCCTGCATGAACCGCGGCAACGTATCGTCCTGCATCACATATTCGCGGAACGCTTCCTGCGCTTCTCCCACGAATAATTCACGCACATCCATGCTTGCAAACAGCTGAACGTCATTCCAATACAGGCGGTAAAGCGGTAAAGATGCAAATCCATTTGTCACAGCCTGAAACGCCCGCGCTGCCTGCTCTGCATCCTTTTCTGCAACGGTCTTCCGATATTGATCCAATAATTCTTGAAACGGCGCAGCGTCAAGATTCAGAATTTCCGTCAGCACAGCGCCGTAGGGCTGCATCGTCGGATGGGATTCGACCCAATAGCCGGAAGCGCCGAACTCCACCTTCGTATTGGTGCGCGGCCGATGAAAATCCAATAAATCTTTCCCTAAAACGCCCATGTGCGTGCGCCTCCTTTGTAGAGAATGTATTTTTGCTTGTATAGTGTATGTGCTTAAATGATACATTAACTATTGTGAAATGTCAATGGTTGTGCTATCATTCGATCGTAGATTTGTAGAGAATATATCTATAACAAATAAAATCGAAATGAAGCGAAAAAATGACCAAACTGGAAACCATCAACGCAGAAGATCTGCAAAATCGGACGTATGAACCAACGCCGTTTCTCGTCGACGAACTCATCCCGGAGGGCTTACACATCCTCGCGGGTGCACCGAAAATCGGTAAGTCCTGGCTGGCTTTGTGGCTCTGCTTGTGCGTTGCACAAGGGCAGCCTCTCTGGAATTTTGCAACAACACAGGGCGAAGTTTTGTATCTCAGCCTCGAAGATTCGTTCCAACGTATCCAGACACGGCTCTTTGACCTGACGGAAGAAGCGCCGCCAACGCTGCACTTTGCGATCATGGCTGACACATTAAGGCACGGGCTGGAACAGCAGATCGAGCAATTTTTAGCGGAGCATCCAACCACAAAGCTCGTTGTCATTGATACGTTGCAGCGGGTCCGCAGTGCGGGTGGTGACAGCAATCGGTATGCGAACGATTACCAAGACGTCGGACTTTTGAAACAGCTTGCTGACCAGCATCACATCGCGATTCTCTTAATTCATCATCTGCGCAAGCTCCACGACGATGATCCGATGAACATGATCTCCGGTTCGACGGGCTTAAGCGGCGCGGCAGATTCCGCCTTTGTGCTGCAAAAAAATGCGCGAAGCGCCAACGCCGCATCCCTGCACTGCACCGGGCGTGACATCCCGGACCGGACGTTAAAGCTGGAGCTTGACGAGGACGATCACGTCTGGAAGCTACTTGCTGACAGCAAAACTTGCAGCAGCGCTTCTAAGATTTCCGCGCTTCAGCTCGTGCATCTTTTCTCTGCGCTGCTCAGTGCCGATCCTGCATACACCGGCACACCATCGGCACTGTCCGCAAAGATCGACCCTGACGGCAGCCTCGGTATCACACCGAAAAAGGTCACGCGGTTGGTGCGGGAAAGCGTTGCGGCTCTAAGAGAAAAAGGGATTCTGGCGGATACCAACCGCAGCAACGGCAAACGGTGGATTTCCCTTAAACGTGCCGATAGTGCCGATTTTCTGCCCGTGAAAACAATCGGCACGATCGACCCTGCGGGTGTGCCGAGCACCTGCACCGTGCCGTGAGGCGCGTGTCGCCGCTGTGTGCGGCTTTCTGCCCCGACAGCGAGTGTGTGCGCGGAAGCGGTGCAAAAGCCCACGTTGCACCGACGTGCGGGCAACGCAGAAAAATGCGGATACAATACGCCGACCCAACGCAGAGAAGCCCCGCCGCGGCGGGAAAAATCCTCCCATTCGGGAGGAGCCAGCATCGCATTTGGCTAGTCGCCGGTGTCCCGGCTCCCCGCCAAATGCCCCAAATCGGGCAGAAGCCCATACCCACTTTTACGAACGGAGGAAGCATGAGAAAAGATAAACAATTCAGCATTCGAATCTCAGCACAAGACTTAGAGACAATCCGCCAAAAAGCGGTTCAGGCGCACATGAGCCAGAGCGACTACGTAATCAGTTGTTGTCTGGGCAAGAAAATCATCATTCTTGACGGACTGAAAGAAGTCCTGCGGCAGCAAAAAGCCATCGGCAACAATCTCAACCAGCTGACGGTACTGGCGAACATGGGCAAGGTACAGTTCGCCAATTTGGATTCTGCCGTGTAAATTCCAGGCAGGAACGACCCATCAATATTTACGATTGTAATACCAGTAGCACCCGGTATAAATGAGCGATTGAATACAAGTCAGCGCGCAGAGAACTTTGCCAATGAGCGGCTGATGGAAAACCAGAATCGCTGCGAGGACGGCAAGCAGCTGCGCGTAAATGCAGATAAAAAACGTCAGACTGCGCGCCTTATTTGCAACATATGCTGTTCGCTCGTCCTGAAGCGAAGCATCATAATCAGCCGCCTGATCGGGATCACGGCTGAGCCGGGCTGCGCGCAGCAGACGGACAAGCCCAAGCACGCAAACGCCGCCGCCAAACGATGCAAGCCAACTGCTTTTTATAAAATATCCTGCGATCGCCAAAACGGCTCCAAGTACGAAATACAGCATACCAAGTCTTTTCTGTTCCTTCAGTTTCATGCATCTTCCTCCTCGAAAATGAAAATATCCTCAATTCGCGCATCAAATATCTGCGCGATTTTGTGCGCCAGAAGAATGGACGGATTGTATCTATCGTTTTCCAACGAAATAATGGTCTGCCGCGTTACACCAAGCAGGCTTGCAAGTTGCTGCTGCGTCAGCCCGCGTGCTTTACGTTTTTCCGCAATGCAGTTTTTCATGTATACACCTCTTTTCAAAAAGTCAAGCTTGCTTTACATCAACATTATAACGCCAGCACCGTAAATATCAAGCTAATTTTACATTTACGTTTCAAATTTTATGGCAAAGCAGTTGGACGCGGACCTGAAAAAGCTCCTGACAAAGCGGGAAGCGCAGGAAGCCCTGAACGCGATGCAGATGAGCGCAGAAAATTTCGAGAAACAGGCTGGGAGCCTGAACGAGAAGTATTCTTCCGGCTGCACGGCGCTGACCGAGACTACGAAGAACGCCCTGACCACAATCCTGAACGATACGAAGAAGCAGCTTTCGAATACGGTGCAGGAGACGCGGAAGAAAATCCGGACGTGCGCGTGGATCTCGATTACAGCGGTGATCTTGTGCGCGACGCTGTGCAGTTTGGTCGTGCTGTGGAGCAGATGACGGACGATGCACCGACACGTGACGGAACGACTATAGTTCTGCACATCGACAGCAAGCGCCGCAAGAAGCTCCGGCAAAAGAAAACCGCCCTCGGTCACGCTGAGGACGATCATGTGGATTGGACAATGGAACAGCACTTATAAAAACAGCCTCCAGTGGGAGGCAGAAAGGAAGCCTATGAAAAAGGACTGGGAGATTTATCGGGACACCGGTATTCTCGGCGGATATATGCCGGAGTGTGCAAAACTTCGGCAAACAGAGGATGGCGATGTCGCAACTGTTTTCCGGGACACAACAACTTGTATGGAAGAAGACTGCATCACAAAACAGCGCGAGATGCTGATCGGCGGCAGACGGTTCTGTATCACGTCTGTATT
>OMDC01000611.1_pt1 | contig 15221 bp, 16 predicted proteins | sample 1674201 | NCBI WGS metagenome assembly OMDC01 (sample SAMEA103958152, study PRJEB25191) | human gut metagenome | biome: human-associated habitat [ENVO:00009003]; feature: intestine environment [ENVO:2100002]; material: feces | place: Germany | collected 2013/2015 | reverse complement strand
CTGATGCTGCAGTCGGGCTATCTTGTCCGCGCGAGCGTGGCGGAGGTGCAGACCGGGACGCGCGGAACGCCGGGCGAGCTGCACGGGATCTTTGACGTGACGGACGCCGTCGGGACCGTGGAGAAAAATACGGCCTGCGGCATTTTCGGCACGCTCTCACAGCCGAAGCCCGGAGAGGCTGTCCAAACGGCGCCGGCTTCGGCGGTCACGACCGGCGCGGCGGAGATCCTGTCCAATGTGGACGGCGAACAGGTCCAGCGCTTTTCCATCCGCATCGACCGCGTCGACCCGGACGCAAAAAACGGCCGGAATCTGCTCATCACGGTGACGGACGAGGCGCTGCTGGCGAAGACCGGCGGCATCGTACAGGGCATGAGCGGCAGCCCGATCCTGCAGAACGGGAAGCTGGTGGGTGCGGTGACGCACGTGCTGGTGAACGACCCGACGATGGGGTATGGCGTACTGATCGAGAATATGCTGGAAATGGCAAAATAATTTCTGCCAGAGGCCAAAGGCCTCTGGCTTTTTGTGTTTGGATGTGGTACAATGCACGCACGCTGCAAATAATGCGGCTGCGGCTGCGTGAAGATAGATACCTTCCCTACGAAAGGAGATGTTCATGATGTTCAACAATCTGTATGGAACCAAACATTTTCAGGGGGATCGTATGTTCTGAGTCCCCCTGCACCAACAGGAGGAACAAATGCAGAAAATCACATTAAAAAAGATCGATGAAACCAATTTTCTCTCCGCATTCGGGCTGAAGCTGCGGGAGGGACAGGAGCGATTCGTGTCGCATCCGGTCCGGAGCCTTGCGCAGGCCTACGTGTATTATCACCAGTGCACGCCCTTCGGGATCTTCTGTGAAGAGCAGATGGTCGGCTATGTGATGGTCATCTATGACTATGATCTGGCCGAGTATAACATCTGGCACATGATGATCGACAAGGACCGGCAGGGGCTGGGATATGGGACGGCCGCGCTGCAGCGCTGTCTGGAATACATCGCGAAGAAGCCCTTCGGGGATTCCGACCGGGTCGTGCTGACCTGCCACCGGGAAAACGGCGCGGCGCTCGCGCTCTATCGGAAATTCGGCTTTGCGGAGACTGGCAATGCGGATGACGAGGAGATCGAACTGGCCATGCGCGTAAACCATTAAACACCGGAGCCGCCGTACAGAGAGCTGTACGGCGGCTTTTTCTCGTGTTTTTCCCGCTCCCCCGGTTGACATTTGCCGAAACGTCTGCTATCATGAGTACAACCTTTTTAAGGAGAACGAAACGATGTTCACTTCTGTTTTTGCATCCTACTATTACTTTACTGTCGTCAGATAGTAAGGTCAATTTGTGATGCGCAGAATCGGTAGTTTCCATGCGGCACAGAATTGACTGTGCCGCATTTTTTATTGCACTGGAGGTCAAAACCATGATTGTCGTACTGAAGCACAACGTCCCCGAGGAAAAGAGAAATCAGCTCATCAACTGGCTGCGGAACCAGAATATTGACGTGCATCCCTCGCTCGGCGAATACCAGACCGTGCTGGGTCTGGTCGGCGATACGAGCCGGATCGATATGTCGCTGCTGGAAAGTCTGGATATCGTCGATTCCGTCAAGCGCGTGTCCGACCCGTTCAAGTGCTGCAACCGCAAGTTCCACCCCGACGACACCGTCGTGAGCGTGGGCGACGCGAAGTTCGGCGGCGGGCATTTCGCCATGATCGCGGGGCCGTGCTCCGTGGAATCCGAGGAGCAGATCGTCTATGTCGCCAAGGCCGTCAAGGCCGCGGGCGCGCAGCTGCTGCGCGGCGGCGCATTCAAGCCGCGGACCTCCCCCTATGACTTCCAGGGTCTGCACGGCGAGGGCATCCGCCTGCTGGAGATCGCCAAGCAGGAGACGGGGCTGCCCATCGTGACGGAGCTCATGAATATCAAGCATCTGCCGCTGTTTGACAACGTCGACGTCATCCAGATCGGCGCGCGCAACATGCAGAACTACGACCTGCTCAAGGAGATGGGCTCGGTCAAAAAGCCGATTTTGCTCAAGCGCGGGCTTGCCAACACGCTCAAGGAGCTGCTGATGAGCGCGGAATACATCATGGCCAGCGGCAACGACAACGTCATTCTCTGCGAGCGCGGCATCCGCACGTTTGACGACTACACGCGCAACACGCTCGATCTTGCCGCGGTGCCGATGCTGCACGAGCTGTCGCACCTGCCGGTCATCGTCGATCCCAGCCACTCCACGGGCATCAACCGGCTGGTCCCGCCGATGACGCTCGCGGCCGCAGCCTGCGGCGCGGACGGCGTGATCGTCGAGGTCCACAACGATCCCATCCACGCGCTGTGCGACGGCGCACAGTCGCTCACCTGCGAGCAGTTTGCCGAGGTCGCCGAGAAGGTCCGCGCAGTCCGCGAGGCGGTGACGAGATGACGGTCGGGATCGTAGGTCTGGGCCTCATCGGCGGATCGTTTGCCAAGGCATATCACGCGGCCGGCTGGCGCGTGCTGGGCTATGACCGGGATGAAAGCGTCCTTTCCTTCACGCAGCTGGCCGACGCCGTCGACGAGCCGCTCACGATGGACAATATCGGCACGTGCGAGCTGGTACTGCTGTGCGTGCGGCCGCTGGCCGCGGTCGAGTATCTGCGGCAGGCCGCGCCGCACATCGGCGGAAAGCCCGTCGTGGTCGACTGCTGCGGCACGAAGCGCGTGGTGTGCGCGGCGGCGTTCCCGCTGGCAAAGGAATATGGCTTTACCTATCTTGGCGGCCACCCGATGGCGGGCACGCAGTATTCCGGCTTCGGCCACGCGCGGGCGAACCTCTATCACAATGCCCCGATGGTCATCGTGCCGCCGGATTTTGACAATATCGAGCTTCTGAGCCGCGTGAAGGAGCTTCTGAGCCCGGCCGGGTTCGGCAGCTTCTCGGTCACGACGGCAGACAGCCACGACGAGATGATCGCCTTTACGTCCCAGATGGCACATCTGGTCTCCAACGCCTACATCAAAAGCCCGACCGCGAAGGCGCACAAGGGCTTTTCGGCCGGCAGCTACAAGGATATGACCCGCGTGGCGTGGCTGAACGCGCCGATGTGGTCGGAGCTGTTTCTGGAAAACCGCGACTATATGCTCCGCGAGCTGGACGGGCTGATGGACTGCCTCATGCAGTACCGGGCCGCCATCGCGGAAAATGACGGCGAAGCGCTCACACAGCTGCTGGAAGAGGGCAAAAAACGCAAAGAGGAGGTCGACGGCCGATGAAAACGGTATCGGTCCACGCATCGAGAAGCTATGAGATCCGGATCGGGCGCGGCCTTCTGCAGGGGGCCGGTGAGCAGATCCGCGCCGTGACGGACGCGAAAAAAGTGATGCTCGTCTCGGACGATGCGGTCTGGCCGCTGTATGGCGGCGCGGTCCGCCGCAGTCTGGAGACTGCCGGGCTGACGGTCTGCAGCTTTGTATTCCCGCACGGAGAGAGCTCCAAGTGCGCGTGCACCTACCTCGAGCTGCTCGACGCGCTCTGCGCGCAGCAGCTGACGCGGAAGGACGCGATCGCCGCGCTCGGCGGCGGCGTGGCGGGCGATCTGGCGGGCTTTGCCGCCTCGACCTATCTGCGCGGCATCGACTTCATCCAGATCCCGACGACGCTGCTCGCCATGGTCGACTCGTCCGTCGGCGGCAAGACAGCCATCGATCTGCCGGCGGGGAAAAACCTGGCCGGGACGTTCTATCAGCCCTGGCTCGTGCTCTGCGACCCGGACTGCCTGACGACGCTGCCGGAGGAGATCTTCCGGGATGGCTGCGCGGAGGTCATCAAGTACGCCGTTCTGGGGAACGCGCCGTTCTTTGACGATCTCAGGGCCGGAGCTGCGCACGCACAGCTGGAGCATATCATTGAGACCTGCGTCACGATGAAACGCGATATCGTCGCGCAGGATGAATTTGACCGCGGGCAGCGGCAGCTGCTCAATCTTGGCCACACGTTCGGCCACGGGATCGAGGCCTGCAGCGGCTTCGCGGTGAGCCACGGCTCCGCCGTGGCCATCGGGATGGCCATGATGGTCCGCGCGGCGGCGGCCTTCGGGCTCTGCACGGAAAAGACGCGCGACACGGTGGTGGACATCCTGCGGCAGTATGATCTGCCGGTCGACTGCGCGTTCCGTGCGGAGGACATGCTCCCGACGATCCTGCACGACAAAAAGGCCACCGGGGATACGATCAATCTGATCGTCCCGACCGCCGTCGGGCAGTGCCGGATCGTGAAGACGCCCGCCTCCGAGATCATGGACTGGCTCCGGGCCGGAGGCGCGCGATGAACCGGACGCTGCTGCCCGGACCGCGCACCGGCGCGGTCCGGATCCCGGCCTCAAAATCGCAGGCGCACCGGATGCTCATCTGCGCCGCGTTGTCCCGGACGCCGGGGCACCTTATGCTGGACGGCTTCAGCGAGGATATCGAGGCGACGATGCAGTGCCTGCGGGCGCTGGGGGCGAAGATCGAAGCGGAGGCGGACGGGCTTTGGATCGAGCCGCCCGCGGTCTACCCTGCGCAGGCTGCGCTGGACGCGGGAGAGAGCGGCTCGACGCTGCGGTTTTTGCTGCCGGTCCTCGGGGCGCTGGGCGTCCGCGCGCAGATCCGGATGCACGGCAGGCTGCCGGAGCGTCCGCTTAGCCCGCTGTGGGAGCTGCTGGAGGCGCACGGGATGCAGCTGCGGCGGGAGGATGATCTTCTGCACGTGTGCGGGCAGCTGCAGGCGGGCAGCTATGCCCTGCCCGGCAATGTCTCGTCGCAATTCGTGTCCGGACTTCTGTTTGCGCTGCCGCTGCTTGCGGAGGACAGCGTGCTTACGGTCACCGGGCAGCTGCAGTCGGCGCGGTACGTCGCCATGACGGAGCAGGCGCTGCGCGCGGCCGGGATCCGCTTTGAAAAAAACGGCCAGTGCTGGACGATCCCCGGCGGGCAGCGGTATGCCGCGCCAGGCCGGCAGCTGGTCGAGGGCGACTGGTCGAACGCAGCGTTTTTCCTGTGCATGGGCGCGCTGTCGCGGCAGGGTGTCTGCGTGTCCGGGTTGGATCCTGCATCTCTGCAGGCTGACCGGGCCATCACGGAGATCCTGACGCGCTTCGGCGCGGAAGTGAACATTGAGGGCGATACGGTCACGGTCCGGCGCGGCACGCTGCGCGGCATCACGCTCGACGCGGGACCGGTCCCGGATCTGGTGCCGGTCGTGAGCGTGCTGGCCGCGCTCTGCGCGGGGGAAACGCGGATCGAGAATGCCGCGCGGCTGCGCATCAAGGAGTCTGACCGGCTCCGGACGACCGCCGCGCTCATCGAAGCGCTCGGCGGGACGGTCCGCGAGCTGCCGGATGGACTCGTCATCACAGGGCAGCCCGCGCTTGCGGGCGGAAGCGTCGACGCCAGCGGCGACCATCGCATCGCCATGAGCGCGGCGGTGGCTGCCTGCGGCTGCACGCAGCCGGTCACGGTATGCGGCAGCGAATGCGTCGCGAAATCCTATCCCGCGTTCTGGGAAGACTTTACTGCATTGCAGGAGGAAGCGTTATGAGCAGCGTATATGACGGCAATCTGACCGTCTCGATCTTCGGGCAGTCGCACGCGCCTGCCATCGGCGTGACCATTGATGGGCTGCCCGCCGGGCTGCCGGTCGATCTGGACGCGCTGGGTCGGTTTCTGCGCCGCCGCGCGCCCGGGCAGAACGCCTGGTCGACGCCGCGGAAGGAGGCGGACCTGCCGGAGTTTTTATGCGGGCTGAAGGACGGCCGGACCTGCGGCGCGCCGCTCACGGCCATCATCCGCAACACGAATACGCGCTCCGGCGACTATGAAAATCTGATGGATATCCCCCGCCCCGGCCACGCGGACTATACCGCGCAGGTCAAGTTCGGCGGCGCGCAGGACGGTGCGGGCGGCGGACATTTTTCCGGCCGGCTGACAGCGCCGCTGTGCATTGCCGGCGGGCTCTGCCTGCAGGTGCTGGCAAGGCAGGGCGTCCGGGTGCGGGCGCGGATCGTGTCGATCGGCGCGGTAACGGACAATGCGGCATTTGACGCGCCGGTCGACGAAAAGCCGTTCCCGGCCGTCTCGGACGAGGCGGCTGCGGCCATGCAGGCACAGATCGCACAGGCGAAGGCGGAGCAGGACTCCGTCGGCGGCGTGATCGAGTGCGTGATAGAGGGGCTCCCGGCAGGGATCGGCGATCCGATGTTCGGGGGGCTGGAAAACCGCATTGCGCGCACGGTATTTGCCATTCCGGCGGTCAAGGGCGTGGAATTCGGCGCGGGCTTTGCCGCCGCACGGCTGCGCGGCAGCGAGAATAACGACCCGTTCTGCGTGGAAAACGGAAAGATCGTCACAAAAACGAACCACTGCGGCGGGATCCTGGGCGGGATCTCGAACGGGATGCCGGTCGTGTTCCGGGCGGCATTCAAGCCGACGCCGTCCATTTCCCGGGAGCAGGACTCGGTCAGCCTGTCGCGGATGGAGGAGACGAAGCTCGTCATCCACGGGCGGCACGACCCCTGCATCGTCCCGCGCGCGGTCCCGTGCGTGGAGGCAGCGGCGGCCATCGCCGTGCTCGACGCGGTGATGGAGCGGAAAAAGGAGCTTGGATATGGATACTAAGATGCTGCGCTGCGGTCTGCTCGGCTGGAAGCTCGGCCACAGCTACTCCCCTGCCATCCACGAGCGGCTGGCGGATTATTCGTACCGGCTGTTTGAGGTGGAGCCGGAGGACCTCGGCGCCTTTTTACAGGAAGGGGCCTTCGACGGACTGAACGTCACGATCCCTTATAAAAAAGACGTGATCCCCTACTGCGCAGAGCTTTCCGACACGGCGCGGGCCATCGGCGCAGTCAACACGCTCGTCCGCCGGGCGGACGGGACGCTCTGGGGCGACAATACCGACGCCTACGGCTTTTCGATGCTGGTGCAGTCCAGCGGCGCGGATGTCGCCGGGAAAAAGGCGCTCGTCTTCGGCAGCGGCGGCGCTTCGGCGACGGCGCAGTATGTGCTCCGGCAGCTCGGCGCGCGCGAGGTCGTGGTGATCTCGCGGCACGGGGAAGACAACTATGAAAATCTGGACCGGCATGCGGACGCGCAGATCGCCGTCAACACGACGCCCGTCGGCATGTATCCGAATACCGGCGTCTCGCCGGTGGACCTTCATCGGCTGCCGCGGCTGGAGGCCACACTGGACGTGGTCTACAACCCCGCGCGCACGGAATTTCTGCTGCAGGCGGAAGCGCGCGGGCTCCCGCGCGCGAACGGACTTCTGATGCTCGCCGCGCAGGCGAAAAAGAGTTGCGAGGACTTTACCGGCGAGCCCGTTGACGATGCAAAGATCTTTTCGATCACGAAAGCGCTCGAGGCGCAGATGCACAATGTGATCCTCATCGGGATGCCCGGCAGCGGGAAGACGACGATCGGGACGCTGGTGGCAAAGCGGCTGGGGCGGACGTTCGTTGACGCCGGGAGCGCGAGGCCGGGATGCCGATCCCGGAGATCTTCCGGCTCGAGGGCGAGGCGGGCTTCCGCCGGCGGGAGACGGCCGTGCTCGCAGAGCTCGGGCGGCAGTCGGGGCTGGTCCTTGCGACCGGCGGCGGCAGCGTCACGCGGGAGGAAAATTACCCGCTGCTGCACCAGAATGGAGAGATCTTCTGCCTGCAGCGCGCGCTCGAGCGGCTGCCGTCCGCGGGACGGCCGGTCTCGCAGGCGCTGGGCGCGCAGACGATCTACGCGCAGCGGAAGCCGCTCTATGCCCGCTTCGCGGATGCGATGATCGACAACAACGGCACGCCGGAGGCGGCGGCCGCGCAAATTCTGGAGGTACTCGGATGCAGCTGCTGATTTTGAACGGACCGAATCTCAATCTGCTCGGCCTGCGTGAGCCGGCCATTTACGGCACGCAGAACTATGCCGCGCTAGAGGCCTTCTGCAAAGAGGCCTGCCGGGAGGCGGGCTTCGCGTGTAAGGTCTTTCAGTCGAACCATGAGGGCACGCTCGTCGACGAGATCCAGGCGGCCTACGGCGTGTATGACGGCATCGTCATCAACCCTGCCGCCTATACGCACACGAGCGTCGCGATCCTGGACGCTCTGAAGGCGGTCGCCATCCCGGCGGTCGAGGTCCATCTGTCCGACGTCAGGCAGCGCGAGGACTTCCGGCAGATCTCCTACGCGCGGCTCGCCTGCGTGAAGACGTACATGGGGCTCGGGTTCGAGGGCTACCGGCAGGCGATCCTGTTTTTGAAGGACTATCTGCATACACATACGGTATAGATCTGTATTTTTACGCCCGCGCGTGTTCGTTTTGCAGGTTTGCGCAGCTAGAACTTTCATCATTCTGCAGGATTTCTTTCTCTAAAATGCATTTTACATAGATTTCATCAAAATCATGCAGGATTTCCGCTGTTTTTTGCGCTTCAAAAAAAATAAATTTCATATTTCGCACGCTACTATCTTGAAAAATTCATTCCGGGGTTGTATAGTAAGGTGAATGAAATTTGTATGGAGGGAATTCTGATGAAAAAGATCCTTGCACTGCTTCTCGCGGCTGTTCTCGTTCTGGGCATGGCTGCGTGCGCTGCCTCGACCGAGGCTCCCGCTGCTTCCGACGCATCGGCTTCGACCGACGCTCCGGCTTCCACGGACGCGCCTGCCGCTTCCGGCGCCAAGCTCCGCTTCGTGACCGGCGGCGAGTCCGGCACCTACTACGCCTTCGGCTCCGTCATCGCTCAGCACGCCACGAACAACGCCGGCGTCAACGTTGTCGGTCTCGTCGGCAACGGCTCGCAGGCAAATGTCATGGAGCTTCAGGACGGCAACGCCGAGCTTGCATTCTGCCAGTCCGACGTCATGGCCTATGCCTATGAAGGCACGAACATCTTCGCCGACACCGGCGCCGTTCAGTGCTTCTCCACCGTCGCGGCCCTCTACACCGAGCAGGTGCAGATCGTCACCACGGATCCTGAGATCAAGTCCGTTGCGGATCTCAAGGGTAAGAACGTCTCCATCGGCGCGGCCGGTTCCGGCGTGTTCTTCAATGCGATGGACGTGCTCGGTGTCTACGGCATGACCGAAGAGGACATCAACCCGACCTACCAGTCCTTTGGCGACAGCGCGGACGCGCTGAAGAACGGCCAGATCGACGCGGCCTTCATCGTGGCCGGTGCTCCGACGACCGCCGTTACCGACCTTGCCACCACCAAGGACGTTTACCTCGTCTCTCTCGATGACGAGCATGTCGACCAGCTTCTTGCCAAGTGCCCGTACTACACCAAGGTCACCATCGGCAAGGACGTCTATGGTCTGGATTCCGACACCGTGACCGTTGCGGTCGGCGCAGTCATCCTTGCGCGCGACGACGTTTCTGAGGACGCCATCTACGCGTTTGTGGCCGATATTTTCGACAACGCGGCCAGCCTGACCGACACCCACGCCAAGTACGCCGAGATCAGCACCGAGTACGGCGCTTCCATCACCTCCGTCCCCTATCATCCGGGCGCTGCCAAGTACTTCGCGGAAAAGGGCTTTGAGCTCCCCACCAAGTAAATCTTAACGCGTTTTACACGGTTTTCACAACTACGGCAGGGATCCCCTGCCGTAGTTGTCGCGCAAATCTGAAGAAAAGAAGGAGAGATGCACCTTGTCCCAGACTCCCGACAAGAACACCCCCGCAACTGCCAGCGACGACGCGCAGAACATTGCCGCCGACGTTGATGAGGTCATGCGCAAATATGACCGCGAATCCAACACCCGGATCTGGTCCGGCTGGCAGGCTGCCGTGATCAAGGTCTTTATGGCCGCCTTTGCCCTGCTGTGCATTTGCATGACGCTGTTTTCCACGGCCATGCCGGAGATCCGCCTGCCCGGCTTCATGGGCTTTATCGTGCTCGCGGGCTTCCTCAATTTCCCCGCCAGCAAGCACCATGTGAAGCCGAATTACCTGCCCTGGTACGACATCCTGCTGATGGTGATCGGCGCGGGCTGCTTCTTCTATTTTGCCTTCAACGCGATGACGATGATCAAGCTCGCCACGCGCATCCAGCCCATCCATGTCGTCATCGGCGTCGTCGGCATTCTGGTGCTCGTCGAGCTGTGCCGCCGCTGCGTGGGTCTGCCGATCCTGGTCGTGGCGGGTCTTCTGATCGTCTATGCGTTCTATAACCAGCTGAGCTACAACCCCAGCTTCTATCAGGCGCTCAAGAACATCATCTACAAGCTGTTCTACACCACGAGCGGTGTCATCGGCACGCCGATCAGCGTCTGCTATACCTACATCGTGCTGTTCATCATCTTCGGCGCGTTCCTCGAGCGCACGGGCATTGCGAATTTCTTCATTTCGTTTGCCAACCGCCTGACCGGCTGGTCCTCCGGCGGCCCGGCGAAGGTGGCGGTCATCTCGTCAGCGCTGTGCGGCATGGTGTCCGGCTCATCCGTGGGCAACACGGTCACGACCGGCTCGTTCACCATCCCGATGATGAAAAAGACCGGCTACAAGCCGGAATTCGCCGGTGCGGTCGAGGCTGCGGCCTCCACCGGCGGACAGATCATGCCGCCCATCATGGGCGCGGCGGCCTTTTTGATGGCGGAGTACATCGGTATCCCGTATGCCAAGGTCGCGGTCAAGGCGATCCTGCCTGCCATTTTGTATTTTACCGGCATTTTCATTTCCGTGCATCTGGAGGCGAAGAAGCTCGGGCTGCGCGGCATCCCCAGAGATCAGCTGCCGAAGTGGGGTCTGCTCGCGCGTGACTGCTATCTGATCCTGCCGCTGATCCTGCTCGTCTGGCTGGTCTCGTCCGGCGCGAAGACGATGTCGCACTCCGCGGCCTATTCCATCCTCGCGGCCATCGCAGTTGGTCTTGTCAACTTCTTCCTGACCCGGATGCGGGACGTGGAAGAGAAGTCTGCGAAGACGATGGTCCGTGCGATCGGCGGCGCGCTGGCTGACAGCGGCAAGTCCGCGGTCGACTCGCTCGAGGCGGGCGCGAAGGGCGCGATCACGGTTGCCGTCGCGTGCGCGATGGCGGGTATCATCGCGGGCTGCATCACGGTCACGGGTCTGGCTTCGATCCTGATCAATGCCATCGTCCAGCTGGCGGGCAACGCGACGTTCATCGGCCTCATCCTGACCATGGTCTGCTGCATCATCCTCGGCATGGGCGTGCCGACGACGGCAAACTACTGCATCATGGCCTCCACCTGCGCACCGATCCTCATCAAGATGGGGTATCCGCTCGTGGCGGCGCATTTCTTCGTGTTCTACTTCGGCATCGTCGCCGATATCACGCCGCCGGTCGCGCTGGCGGCCTACGCGGGCTCGGCCATTGCAAAGTCGAACCCCATGAAGACCGGCATCAACGCGACGAAGCTCGCCATCGCGGCCTTCATCGTACCGTTCATCTTCGCGTACAACCCGCAGATGCTCTTTGAGAACGTCACGAGCGTCTTCCAGGTCGTCCAGATCGTCATCACGGCGCTGCTCGGCATTTTCGCCGTCGCCGCGGGTCTGGAGGGGTATATCCTCCGGAAGATGGGCTGGCCGCTGCGCGTGCTGGCTGTCATCGGCGGTCTGACGCTGCTGATCCCGGGTACGGTCTCCGACCTCATCGGCCTTGTGATCGTGGCGGGCATCATCGCGCTGCAGCTGCTGCAGAACAAGCGCGAGCGCAGCGAGGTCTGAGCGCATTTCTTCCCTCCCCTCTTGCAAAAACACACGGCGCGGGATATAATATCTGTAAACGGATGGAACAGTCGCCAATATGGGAGGTACGATATGCACTGCAATGTCAAAACGCGCTGCGAGGCGCTGAAGGCGCTGGCGCAGAAGAAGCTTGGGACAGACGATCCCGCGGTGGTGGAGATCACGCGCGGCGGGAAGAACAGGTCCCACCATGTGCTGCGGCGGTCCGACATGAAGAAGGTCGGGCTGATCGCGGGCGGCGCGTTCGTCGCGCTGACGGCGCTGAACGTGTACAGCCACTACAAGCTCCACCAGAAGATCGCGGACCGGAAGCTCAAGAAGCAGCTCGCGCCGCTCAACGCCCAGCTCGACGAGCTGCGCACAGAGAACGAAGCGCTCCGGCAGGCGCTGGCCGAGCTCAAGCCCCGACCGGCCGCTCCGCAGCCCGCGCCCGCCCCGGAAGCCGAGGCCTCCGAGCCGCAGGCCTGAGACAGGAAAACCCGGCCCCTGCATTGCAGGGTCCGGGCTCTTTTTCTGCTTTTATTCGGTCAGCTCGCGGATATATGCGGCCACGGCGGCGACGGCTTCGTTGTCCTGCAGGCGCCAGCGGGTCTGGGTGGAAATGTTGGTGAAGGTGCCGAGGGGCGGCTGGATCAGCGAGACGGTATAATAGGCGACGATCACATTCGACGGATCGAATACCTCTACTCTCGCGTACTCGCCGACGCGCAGGGTCAAGCCGGGCGGGAAATCGCTTTCTGGCTGCTCAAAATACCGCCGGACGCGGAGCGCCGACAGAAGCTCCAGCAGCTCCGCTTTCTTCTCCGGGTCATCCACAAAGATACGGTCATCGCTGAAACTGTCTATGGTAACTCGCAGGCGGCAATTTTCCGGCAGCACGACCTCCCTCGGCCGGAACCAGCCGAACAGGCCCAGCCCCACCACCAGGAGGACAGCAAGCAGGATCACAAGCTTTTTGGCACGCATGTCAGTTCCCATCCTTTCTCCGGTCATGCCGGGCGCGAGGTGCGGTATTGTGCTGTTTACCGGACGTTCTCGTCCGAGCAGACGGTATAATCCATGCCGGACTCCGTCCGATGGATCGTCAGGCTATAGGGGTGCAGGGTCCCGTCTGCTTCAGTCAGGGTCACATAGACGGTCCGGTCGACCAGATACGGCGTCACGGTGTCGGAAATGGGCCAGCCGTGTCCGGCCGCCAGTGTGATCGTGTTGCCCCCGTGGCTGTCGCCGGAAACGATGCTCACGTTTGCGTCCCGCGCATCGGGGTCCTCCTGTTTTGTTTCGAACAGGATCATCAGGTCGGTCGTTCCGTCGCCGTCGAAGTCATCGGCGAAGAAAAAGATCGGTTTTGTCTCGTCGATCGGTTCTGCTCGTCCTGCCGTAAACGACTCATACAGGGTCTGCAGCTGCGGCGTCAGGGTCTGGAGCGGAAGCAGCTTGCCGTCGGCGTCGGGTGCGGGCTCCGGGTCAGGTTCGGGCGTCTTTTGCTCCGGGGCGGTCTCGGAGAGGTCTGTGGTCGGCAGGATCGTGATGTGCTCGGTCGCGTAGGCAATGGATGACTGTATCATCCTCTGGCAATAGGCCAGCGCGGCGCAGCAGATGAGCAGGATAGCCAGCGCCGCAGCCAGAATGCAGCGCCGCCGGTATTGTTTCTGGTAGGTCTGCAGCTGCTCCGGGGAGATGCTGCTCAGCAGCTCCTGTGCGTTTTCATCCGGGGTGCCGAATTGGGCGATCAGGGCGTCCAGCGTGGTGCAGTCGGGCGCGGATTCGGCCAGCTCCTCCTGCAGCCCGGCCAGCAGCTGCCGCCGCTGGCGCGCCGGGAGCGGAAGCTTCTTCCGGACGGCCCGGCAATACTGCTGCATGATGGTATTTGTGTGTTTCATCCGTCCCATCCCTCCATCAGCTGCCGGAACACGCCGGAGATCTCGTCGTATTCAGCCAGTGTCTGCCGCAGATACTCGCGCCCTGCGGCCGTAACGGCATAGTAATTCCGCGCACGGCCATCGACGATCTCGCTTGCGCTGATGGTCAGATAGCCCTGCTCCTCCAGCCGGTACAGGACGGGATACAGCAGAGAAAGCTGATATTTTCCGCCTGTGCGCTGCTTTAATTCCTGGATCAGTTCGTACCCATACATCGGACGGTCCGACAGAATGCGCAGGACCGCCAGCGGGCTGGTTGCCCGCTTGAAATAAGCCAAAAACGAATGCCCGAAGTCCTCCCGCTTCGCCATAGGCCTCCCTCCTTCCGGATGAGGGTGTCGATAATATTTATATAGCATGGTATTTTTTGTAAAGTCAATATAAAGCATTGACAAATATAAAATTTTCGTGTATTTTGGAAACAGAAGAAAGTTTTCCCTTGAAGATCAAAAAGAATTGCAGAAAGGCGTGACAATATGCAGACGAAGACCTATCATCTGATCTGTTATTTTCTGTTTGCGCTGGCGCTGGTACTGATCGGGACGATCGGGAGCGCGGGGATCCTGGTGGCTGCCTGCGCGGCGGAGGATACGATGGGCTCCGCAGTCAATCGGCTGTGCGAGCTGCATCTGATCGTGCCGCTGGTGCTTGGCATCGTGATCCTGCTGATCGGGCTTCTCATGCTCCTCCCGCAGGTCTGGCCGGTGAATCTGCTGGAGCGGCCGGCGGAGGGAGAAGAAAAAGCCGCCGCCTCGGATTCAAAGGAGACGTAAGCATGCAAAACGAACCGCAGCCATCCGTGAAACGGATCTATGCACGTATCTGCATCATCATTGGGATACTCGGCATTGCGTGCACGTATAGCCCGCTGATTCTTCCTGTTCCATGGAAGACAGAAACAAAAGTGCTGCTGGTCGTGATCGGCGGAATTTTGATCCTGTGTTCGCTTGTGATCAAATTTCACGTGCTGCGGTGCCCGTATTGCGGCTGGGGCGGCCTGATCCCGCAGTGGTATCGGAGCGATACCTATTGCTGCCCCAAGTGCGGCAACCGGATCCATTGGGAATAAGGCCCTGTGCTGATACAACAGAGCAGAAAGGACGGGACGCCGATATGCGATTCAAGCTTCTGCCCATATTTGCGGCCCTTCTGCTGTTATGCGGCTGCGGCGGGGCGCGGACGCTGGCGGATGTGAGCGGCTGCGGGCAATGGGATCGGGTCCAGATCATCGAATGGTATGAACAGGGCGGCAGTGCGGGTACGCAGCTTCCGGCGGACAACCTCAGCCCCGATACACTGCGGGAGCTGCTGGGCAGCACGTATGTCAGGCGCTCCTATGCGTCCATGGAACTGCCCGTCCCGTGCGTGCAGATCTTTTTGACGGCAGACGACGGTGCGCCTTTCACGCTCGCGGTCGGCGAAAACGGCCGGGTGATCCTGTCAGACCATTCCGGCAGCGCAGCCAAAGATACCTATTGGAAGACCGGCTCCTCTGCACTGTACCGCTCCCTGCTGTCCGCAGCCGGGACAGAATCCTGACGATAAAAAAGTTCCGGCCCTCGCCTGATGGCGGGGG